>JAABUN010001018.1_pt1 | contig 66789 bp, 54 predicted proteins | sample 5559311 | NCBI WGS metagenome assembly JAABUN01 (sample SAMN10711877, study PRJNA513370) | rock metagenome | isolation source: Antarctica rocks | place: Antarctica: Victoria Land, Siegfried Peak sud | reverse complement strand
GCCCCAGTTCCGGCAGTGAGGGCAGCCCTCCCGCTTCAGGCCTCTGATCGTGGCTTCCAGGCCCTCAAGGCGGCGAACGACGTGCTTGACCATGCTGATCCTCCTGGTCCGCCAGCGCCGCCTCGAGAGCGGTCAGGCGGTCGTTCTGGTCGACGAGCTCGGCGACCTGCAGCATCCGGGCGAGGGCGATGTCGAGGGCTCGAACCTTGGTCGCCGTCGTGGTCTTGGGGTCGTCGATGATCTTCTCGAGCTCGACCACCGCTTTCGCGCCGAGCTGGGCCAGGCGGCGGGAGGCGGTGCGGATCGCCTCCCGATCGAGATCACACAGCGCCTGCGTCACCGCCTCCAGCGCGACCCAGCGGAACGCCGTCGATCGGCCAACCCCCACGGCGTCGGCGGCCCGGGAGACGTCCCCGCCGTGGCTGATCAACGCCTGGACGAACAGGCGCTGCTTCGGTGTCAATGCGTCCGACGTCATCCGCGCTACCACGCAACCTTCTGCCGACCGTCGACCGTCCGACCGACCGTCGAGACGCCCGGGCGATCGTTGAGGATTTTCCCGACACGGGCCGCGGCCTGCTGGGCGGCCGCGAGCTCGGCGTCGAACGTCGTTCGGGCCACCGCCGGCTTCGGCTTGGAGGCCAGCTTCTGTTCGGCCTCGGCCAGCGCCTGCCGCACCTGGGCCAGCTGGCGGGGATCGGCCGGGAAGGCCACCTGACCGGCGTCCGTCATGGCGTTGGTGGCCTGGGCGCGGGTGAGCCGCTCGGGCACGAGGCGGGTCCACAGGTAGAGGCTGGGCCAGTCGTTCGTCACGACCGCGGCCCGCACCCGGTCAGCGAGCTCCGGGAGCGGCAGCGACGCCGCGTCCTCCCGGAAGAACTCCCGGCGGGCACTGGCGCTCTGGTACTCGGCGTCGCTGAGACCAGCCTGACTGTCGCGGGCGTTCTGGGCGAGACGGGCGATGCGCTCGGCGGCGCGGATGATCCGGTCAGCCTCGCGGTAGGTCGCCATCGCGCCATCCTCGACCGGCTGGGACTGGGCGCGGTGCTCGTTAAGGATGGCCGTCCGGCCATCCTCGGTGGCGAAGTCCCGCGACTCGGCGTGACGGTACTGGTAGTGCTCGCGCTCCAGCTGGCGAGCAGCGTCGGTCAGGTCCCGGCTGGCCTCACGGAGCCGCTCGACGCGCTCGGGTGTGGCGAGACCCGTGAACTCGTGGAGGTCACGGTCCTGGATTGCCGGTTCCGACCCGCCATGGCCGCGCGGGACGCCCGGCAGCTGTGAGCGGTCACGGGGCGGCAGGGGCTCGGAGCGGAAGCCGTAGCGCTTGGAATCGTTGCGAACCTCGCCTAGCACTTCGGCCTGGATGCGGTCGACCGGTGCCTCGGTCTGTTGGGTGTCGGTCATGTCCTGGTTTCTCCTGTCGGTAGGGTGATGTAACGTGCCGGTCAATGGGATCGGTGAGGGATCACCAGACGAGGCGGGCGATCCAGATACTGGCGGCCCAGATGGTCATGACGATCGGGATCGCCGACGCCAGGAGAATGAGGAACCACACCGCGGTGACGGGGGGTCATCTCGTGATTGACGCGGACGCTGCTCGTTGTCGGCCTCGGGGTGTCGGTCATGGGGTGTCCTCTCGTGAGAGATCGATAGCGAGCCGTTCCGCGGTCGCGACGCAGCCCTCGAGGACGTCGGCCAGCAGGGCGGCGTGCGCGAGTCCCATCTCGGCCTCACTCGCCCCGACGGGGACCTCTGCCGTCAGCGGTGTGGCCGGCGTCAGGCGCCGGGCCAGCTCCATGACCGCCGCCGTAACCCGACGATCGAGGGTGGCGCCGCGGTCGTGGTGGTCCGCAAGCTCTTCCCGTCGCTGCCGTGCCCGCCCGTTCCGTTCAGTCCCTCGCGCCATGCCCTCGCCCTCCTGCCCTTGCCTCGACCGTCCTGATGCCGTGTCCTCGATCGTCCGGATGACCGGTGGCGGGTCGCGGCCGTCCCGCTGGTAGTGGCGTCCGAGCCCCAAAATCGCGAAACCGTCCCACCTGGTCCCACTGCGTCCCATCACGCGCCCTCCTGACGGCGCTGGTCTCGGCGCTGGTCCCGGTGTCGATAGGCCGCGTCGACGCAGTCGGGACAGCGCACCGCCGATCCGGGACCGAGCGCAGCACCACAGCTGACGCAGTGCGTCCGCAGGGGCACGATGAGGCGTGGGGCGCTGGGTGCAGCCAGAAGCGCCACGATGGCGGGCTTGTTGGCCCGAACCCAGTCCGCGTCATCGCTCGACAGCAACGAGGCTGGCGTGGCGATCAGGCGCTCGCCCTCCAAACGGAGCCGAATACCGCGGCGGCGGAGACCAACGACGACGGGCTCGATGTCCATCAGAACACCACCCGATCGTCGTCGGGGCCATTCTGCGTACGAGAGTACGAAGTTATGGCGGTCGGAATCGCCGCAGGAGTCGATTGATTCGTTTCTTCGTAACTTCGTTGGACAATCGCCCATGTCTCGCGGGGTCGGTGCCCGGTGGCGACCATCGTCTTGGTGGCAAGACCCTCATCCTCAAGACCGCTCAGGACAAAGGTCAGGTCATCGGCTGTGGTGTTCCCCCGGAGCTTGGTGTGGATTGCTGTTCGGGCGAGGCCGTCTTCGCCGGCGTCGGTGAGGAACCCGAGGACTCGCGTTCGAAGTCGAACGGCCGGGCTAGTCCCTCGGCCGCCGAGGCCGGCGCCGATTGCGGCAAGCATGCGGTTGTGCTCGCCTCGAAAGAACTCGAACAGGGTGATGGCGTCACTGATCGTCGCCTCGCTCAAGGCGGTGTCTCCGCCGGGGCCGTGGTGGAGCAAGTGGAGGATCAGGGCCAGACGGGCGATGTGCCGGTCTCCCTTGGCGCTGAACCCGTCGGTGTTGGTCGCCGCGTTCTCGTTGAACCAGGCAACGAAGATCCGTTTGGCGGCGGGGCTGAACGTCAGGATGAGCGGCTCGTCTTCCGAGGCCATGTCGTCAAGCGTGAGCATCCGGTCGAGGTAGTCACTGATCGTCGCCGAGCTGATCTCCCGTTCGCTGTAGGTGCGCCGGCGAGGCGCTGGCCAGACCGGAAGCGTTCGGTCGAGTGAGCCATCGTCGAAGCCGTTCTCCTGGCGAAGCATGTGTAGGAGGTCAGGCTGCATACCCCCAACCACCGAGACGCAGGGGCGCTGGACAAAGACGCTCGCCGCCATCTTTCGATCGCTCTTGAGCGGGGCACCACTCCAGAGAGTCAGCCAGTCGGATCGGGAGGATCCGCTGGACTGGTACTTCGACATCATGACGACCCACGACACTAGCTCGTCGCTCAGTACGACGACACCGGGGGATCTCGCGACCATTGATGCGACTGCCTCGATGGTCGCGTTCGTCGTGTAGATGGAGCGCATGGTGGGCCGGGGGGTGGTGCGCTGGTCCGGCTTGGGAAGTTCATCCCAGGCGGCAAGCTCCGCGGCATAGGCTGCGGCGTAGCGTGCCTGGATAACGTCCAAGGGCTTGCGGACGATCGAGAGTGCCGGCGACTTCCCGGAGCCGGGTCCGCCGATCAGGACCAGCCACAGGATGGCCCGTTCGCGGTGGAGCCGCTTGATCTGGAGCTCACAGCATTTCCCGATGATGCCCGCGGCGACGGCCAGGACCCCGCTGCCTAGCATGCTCAGGGGAATGCCATAGGCCTCGGCCGCTTCCGAGACATAGTCCCGGATGGCGGCAGGGAAGACCGTGACCGGGAAGGCGTCAGGTGAAACAAGGTCGCGTTCCATGATCGATCGCAAGACAGCTACGTCGCGGAGCGCGTCCGCTGCCATTTCATCGATGTGTCGTGCGTCCCTCATCTGGGATCACGCGCCGTCGTTGTCCGATCCCCGTGGACAGGTCGACGGCTGGTTAGATGAACCGGGATCGGGGATGGATCGATTCTCGCTCGCAGTTCGTCACTGATCGCAGCGATCCGTTGACGAAGCCATGACTCGGCCAGCTTGGAGCTTGATCTGGACAGCACACTTCCCAGCAGGAAGCGCCCAAGGGCTAGCTGGTCGCGCAATGCAGCGTCGTCAAGGAGAATCAGATCGCGATGCCGGAGCACCTCGAAGCTCGCTAGGTCATCGCACTCGTTCGGACGGGGCCAGTGGGGTGAGCGGCGATTGTGAGCTGGCCGCCATGCTGTCGTGAATGGGTCGCTCATGAAGCCACCTCGCTTCGCCCACCGCGAATCCGGTCGAGCTGCTGGGCTATGCGCTGAGTTAGCGGGTGCTCAGCGCCATGGCGCTGCAGAAAGACCTCCAACAGAAGCTCGAGCCGCTCAATTCGCTGATTCAGGGAAGTCGGTCGGTGGTATGATTCCATGGCAATGTTCTCCAGAAGTCCCGGCCGAGTGATGGCGGCCGGGGCATCACTTTGTTCCTAGGCCGGAACTTGTCGTACGAAGTTCTCAAGGTCGTCGGTGGCGATGAGGACGCGCCTACCCACGCGGAACGCCGGCAGGCGACCCGACTGGACCATTTGATGGACAAAGCTTTTGGACAAGCCTGTGGCATAGCCTGCGTCGGCGAGGCTTAGGTAACGGCGTTCCGGGTCGTTGGCCGAGATGCTGGGGGCATCCGTCTGAGAAACAATGTGTAGTTCGGCCATCCCCAGTCCTCCTCGATCTCCGTCGGTCCAAGTGGACCTTATGAACGGATGTCGTGGATTAAGGCTACGGTCGAACCATGCTGATCGAGGTGGTTTTCGATGCCACTAATGGTTGTTCATTCTTTCAACAGAATGAACAACCGTGTTAGCCAACATCAGATCTCCGAAATGCGATTACCTGACTCTTAGGGCTCGGTTTCGTGGATCGTCGGACGGTCCGCTTCGCCGGCTCCAGCCAGCGCCCGACCGAGACGCGGTCAGACCCTAGGAGATCAGCGATATCTTTTGGTGACGATCCATTCGTCGCCAAGGCGCGAGCGATCTGTGCCAACGACTTAGCAGCAAAAACGAGTTCGGCGTGTCGCTGCACTTGTCCAGCGGAGTCGCGGATGTCCTTGGCGCTGAGCCCCTCTACGAGCTGCAGAAACCAGAACCGATCGGGGGGGGCGATTTGGTGGTAACCGTCGGGGTATCGCTCGGCTTCTCGGCGACGACCATGGTCCTTCATCTCGTCCTCGATATCGTCTAGGTCGAGATGGTCAGGATATGGCTCATCATGCTCATCGAGGTCATCGATGAGCATCTCTCGCAGCTTAGCCATGAGAAAATCGCGCTCGCCCTCCAACCTGGCGACCGCCATCTGGTCGTCAGCGGTTGGTCGATAGGGCAAACTTTGAATCCCGAGTTCGAAAGGTGGAAGTAAGTCGTTCAGGCGAGGGATGGCACCCCTTGGCCCGAACACGAGGGCCACTGACGCCACGCCGACGCCGACATGGAAGTCATCTGGGCGATAGCGAAAGTACTCGGGTGGCCAAATCGACTCGCAGGCCCGTTGGACCAAAATCGCGAAATCAGCACGCGCCCTGAATGCCAAAATGTCGCGCTGCAGAGCAGGATCTTTTTCGGCCGCCTCCGGCGACATGGCTGCACGTCGAAGGGTATGCAAGTGTGACCGCTCAAGGTCCTCGCTGAGCGATGCCGGTAGGTACAATCCGGTCATCAACGCATCGGGTTTGAGTGACAAAGGCATGGCCGTTCCCGGACTGATTCGATATCGGCCCCAAGTGCCATTCCACTCTTCCTGGAGACGATCAAGCGGCTCAGTTAGCTGCGTCGACTGAAGAACTGTCCTCGCGCGGTTCCGATATCGACGACGAAGAGCGACAAACCCTTGCTGTGGCGCACTTTTGCCGTTCATACTCATGATGCAATCGCTCCTTGGTGGCGGTCGCCATTGCCTCGGTCGGTGCCAGCCGGCGCGAGGCTTCGTACTGTCCATTTTACGGGGCGAAGCGTCCGGTTCGCGCGGCCGGCGTCCCGGTACTACTGTCGCAAAACCTGTCGCAATCCCGGTACACGGCAGTGGACGATATGGATGGCCCGGCCCGTCACGACAGCGATTCGTGGACCCTATGGACGCAATGGACGACCAGAGAAGGTATAGTTTCCAATCATCCATAAGGACGTTCACGCGCGTTCTCGCTCCGGTAGCCACCGGTCAGCAGCAGAGGGGGCCGGCAATGTCGGCACGGTACAACGAGATCCTTCAGGCCACGAAGCGAGCCATCCGCGAGGTGGACGCCACCGAGGCCCGGTCGCTGATCGACCAGGGCGCGGCGACCATCGACGTCCGTGAGCAGGACGAGGTCGATCAGGGCGTCGTGCCTGGCTCGGTCCACATTCCCCGCGGATTCCTCGAACAGCGGGTCGAGGATGCGGTCCCCGAACATAGCCAGACGATCGTGGTCTACTGCGCCGGCGGTGTCCGCTCGGCGTTTGCCGCGAAGACGCTCGCCGATCTCGGCTACACCGACGTCGTGTCACTGGCGGGCGGATTCAACGGCTGGAAGAACGCCGGTGAGGCCTGGCACGTCCCGGCCACCCTCACGCCCGACCAGCGCCGCCGTTACAGCCGCCATTTGCTGATTCCGGAAGTTGGTGAGGCTGGTCAGCAGAAGCTGATCGCCGCCCGGGTTCTCCTTGTCGGTGCCGGTGGACTGGGTTCTCCCGCGGCGCTGTACCTCGCCGCGGCCGGTGTTGGTACGATTGGCATCATTGACGCCGACACGGTTGACGAGAGCAACCTCCAGCGTCAGATCGCCCACAACCTCGATCGGGTCGGTATGCCCAAGGTCGAGTCGGCGAAGATCGCGATGGAAGGGCTCAACCCCGATCTCAACGTCGAGACCCACCAGATCCGACTGACGAAGGAGAACGCGCTCGATATCTTCGACCGGTACGACATCATCGTCGACGGCGCGGACAACTTCGCCACCCGCTACCTGATCAACGATGTCTGCGTGCTGCTGAACAAGCCCAACATCCACGGCAGCGTCTTCCGGTTCGAGGGACAAGCTACCGTCTTCCTCCCCCACGAAGGCCCGTGCTACCGCTGTTTGTTCCCGGACCCGCCCCCGCCGGAACTCGCCCCGAGTTGCGCCGAGGCTGGTGTGCTCGGCGTGCTGCCGGGGACGATCGGTCTGCTGCAGGCGACCGAGACCATCAAGCTGATCCTCGGCATCGGTGAGCCGCTGGTCGGGCGCCTGCTACTGTACGACGCCCTCGCGACCGAGTTCCGCGAGCTTCGGCTGAAGCGCAACCCGGAGTGTCCGGTCTGCGGCGACGAGGCTCATGTCGACATCAGCACGATCGAGTACACCGACGTCGCCTGCTCCGTCCCGTTCCTCGCCTCCGTCGCGGATTGATTCTGTCCACGATCAGTGCGGTATTCATCGACGTTGCCTGACGGCAGAGCAGACCTCTCCCCCGGCCCGGGGAGAACCGGCTCGCTCACCCGCTGAAGCGGCTTCGGCTCCGCAGGTGCCCGGAGAGGGGAGCAGGAGCCCTGATCGAGCTCAAGCGACCCATCTGAGAATCGCGGTAGTTGTTCACGACGAAGCCCCGCCAGAATCATCCGGCGGGGCTCTTGTCGTTGCACGCTGCGCCTGTCCACCCATAATGGGACGACCCAGTGTAGAGGTGGGGCTTGCCACATCCGGGTCGCCACAGCGGCCATCGCCCCACGGAGCGACATCGCCGCACATTCCCAACCATGGATGGCAGCGAAGCGGTCGCGCTCAGAGACGATGTCGCGGAGACGGTAGATAGCATTCGAACGGTCAAGGTGGCGATGAGCTCGACCATGATGGGGTTGCGTGAATACGTCGGTGCGGTGTTTGCGAGCCTGGCCGCTGACGGCGGGGGCGACACAAACCATGTCCCTGCGGCAGACTTGTTCGCCACATCGTCCCCGAGCCTGATCCATTCATGGTCGGGCCAACCGCAATCGTCAACGCCCTTTCCTACGCCCTGATCGGGACAGGCTTCAGCGCAGCAGCCATCACATCTTCCATCGATCCGGTGCCATCCTCGACCCAGAACCCGAACCGGCCGCTGACGACCTCGCCGGACAGGGTCGCCAGCACGACCCCGTCACCAAGTGACAGCTCGATGTACGGGCCGGAGAGGATCAGGCGGAACGGGATCGCCGCGCCGCGCTCAAGGGGCTGACGCAGCTCGCCGCGCTGGTAATCCGTGTAGGCGAAGCGCTGCTTGCCCGTCCAGCGATCGACGGTCGGCAGGAGTTTTTGCAGCGCGACGGTCCGTGAGCCAACCGTCATCTCGACGAAGTAGCCCGCGCCGGTCTCAGGATCGACGCGAAACGCCAGCCCGCCAGCCGCGGCGTCGATCAGGATCGTCCCCGAGACATCGATGTCACCGTGATCTCCGGCCGTCGTCAGTACATCCATCGTGCCGGCAGCCGGTGCCAGTGACCAGACGAGTCCGTCTTCCCCGGTCGATTCGCCCTGCAACGCGGTAGAACCGGCCGGAGCCAGGGGCGCGGGCGCGCCGTCGTGATACCCCGACCACCCGCCGAACGTCTCATAGGCGAGGCTCCGGTCCGGGCGCTGGGTCAGGACGAGCGGCGCCGGGACGAACTTGCCGCCCGTGTTGCGCTGGGTCGCCCAGTCCACCAGCGTCGGACCGTGGTGACCCAGCGGTCGGTGCCAGCAGAGATACAGATCCTGACCGCGCCAGTTGACGACCCGACCGGCGTAGTGCCCCTGCGGAGCGAGGATGCCGCCGTCGGCCGGGACGGTGTACGGGCCGCGAACGTCGTCGGCCTGCCAGTAGCGCTGGGTGCCGTCCTCCATGATGCCGGCGGTCAGATACCAGGTCCCGCCGATCGTGAAGATCTGGGGGCACTCCAGATCCCAGTATCTCCGCGGCGCGACCAGCGGTCCGACGTGTTCCCACGACCGGAGATCGTCGGAGACCAGCAGCGCGACCGCTCCCCGGCGCATAATCGGGCCATCCTTAGTTCGGGCGCAGACGGCCAGGTACCAGCGCCTGTCAGCTCGGACCGGCTTCGGGTCCCGGAAGGACACGCCGCCAGACTCCTCGACCGTCGCCTCGTACCAGCGTGGGTCGGCCTCGGCGACCGCCCGGTTGCCGGTCTTCCGCCAGTGGATCAGATCGGTCGATTCGGCGTGGGCCACGCGCTGGACCTGGCCATCCTCGGCCCGGGCCAGGGCCGTGTAGATCATGTGGTACGTGCCGTCGGCCTCGGTGACGCTCATCGTCCAGATCTGGTCGTCGTCGACGTCCCCCGGTGACCCGGTCCAGAGTGCGGGAGGCAACTGTTCCCATCGCAACCCGTCCCGGCTCACGACGTGCTGGACGACGTCGTGGTTGGGCAACGTGAGGTGAAACAGGTGCAGGTCGTCGCCGTCCGCGAAGACCTCGATGTCACCGACCTCCGAGTAGCCAAAGCCGCGTGGGGCGTACATGGTGACGTGCTCCTATCCCTTGAGACCCGTGAGGGTGATGCCCTCGATCAGATACCGCTGCGTGAAGATGTAGAGGACGAGGACGGGCAGAAGCGACAGCGTGACGCCCGCCAGGACGACCGCGACGCTGCCATTGCCGAGATACCCCTGGAGCGTGACCAGGCCGACGGGCAGCGGAAAGTTCTGATAGGACGTCAGGAAGATGAACGGTCGGAAGAACTCGTTCCAGTACTGATTGAAGGTCAGGATCGCGAGGACCGCCATCGCCGGGCGAGCCAGCGGCAGGACGACATCGATGAAGATCTGCCAGTGGGCGGCACCGTCCAGCCGGGCGGCGTCCTCAAGATCGTTCGGGATCGTGAGGAAGTACTGCCGCAGCAGGAACACCCCGAACGCCGACGACCAGCCCGGCAGAATCACCGCCCAGAGGGTATCGGACAACCGGAGCTCGCCGAGCAGGACGAAGATCGGGATGACCGTCGCCTGGATCGGCACCATCAGCGACGACATCAGCACGACGAACAGCATCCCCTTGCCGGGGAAGCGCAGCCGGGCGAACGCGTAGGCCGCCATGGACGACGTCAGAAGCTGGCCCAGCACGACGGCTCCGCTGATCAGCACACTGTTCAGGAAGAAGCGGAAGAACGGGACCTGGTCGAACACGGCGGAGTAGTTGCTCCACTTCCAGTCGGTCGGAATCCACTGCGGTGGCAGGAGGAACGACTGGAGAGGTGACCGTAGCGAGGTGGACAGCATCCAGATGAACGGGGCCATCATCACGATGCTGACGATCAGGAGCAGGAGGAAGACCGTCCCGTCGGCGATGCCGGCCCGCAGGCGGCGCAGCACGATCGCGCGACGAGGCTCGGAGGTCACGATGAACGCCATGCTCGCCTCCTATTGGTAGTGCACCCAGCGCTGACTCATCCAGAACTGGAGCAGGGTGAACAGCATGATGACGAGGAAGAGGATCACGGCGATCGCGGAGCCGTACCCGAACTCCAGATTCTGGAAGGCGGACTCCTGGATCATCATCACGACCGTCCGGCTGCTGTCGCCGGGGCCGCCGCGGGTCATGATGAACGGCGTCTCGAACACCTGGAGGGAGCCGATCACGCCGATGACCGTCGCGAACAGGATCGTGGGGCTGAGCAGCGGGATCGTCAGCGTCCGCAGTCGAGTGAACGGACCGACCCCGTCGATCGAGGCCGCCTCATAGATGTCCCGCGAGATATTCTGCAGGCCGGCGACGAAGAGGATGAACGTGAAGCCGAGACGCTGCCAGACCGAGGCGAGCACGATCGTGAACAGCGACCAGTCGGTCGAGCTCAGCCACGGCACCTTCTCGAAGCCGAGCTGGACGAGGTAGTAGTTGATCACCCCGAAGTCGCGGCTGAACATGTAGCTGAAGATGATCGCGATCGCTGTGGACGACATGATCACCGGCAGGAAGAAGGCCGTCCGGAAGACGTAGCGCAGGAAGCGGGGCATCCGGCTCTGAACGCCGACCGCGAGCAGCAGGGCGACGGTGATCTCGAGGAACGTGCTGAGCAGGACGAAGACGAACGTGTTCCGGAAGCTGATGATGACCCGTTCGTCCGCGGCGAGGCGCTCGTAGTTGTCGAGGCCAATTCCGACCGGGTCCGAGACGACGTCATACCGGGTGAAGCTCAGGACGACCGAGGCGATCAGCGGCCCGGCGACGAAGACGAAGAACAGGATGAAGACCGGAAGCAGGTAGACATACGCGGCCCGGGCCTCCCGGCGCTGCTCGCCGCGGAGCGAACCGGTCAGGACCGGCGGTCCGGTGTCCGGCTGACTCGCGGCGGCGATCGCGGGCCGCGGCTGGTCCGACAGCACCATCGACGATCCCCCTGACGATGCGAAGCGGAGGCGACGTCAGGCGTCGCCTCCGCCCCACCGTCCTCTAGGCCTGCCGCGCCAGCAGATCGGTCAGTTCCATGTGCATCCCGTCCAGACTCTGCTGGACGGTCTGGTCCTGAGACATCGCGAGGCCGACGTAGCGGGTGAAGATGTTTGCCATCTCGACGGCCGGCGGCGGTGCGGGAATCGGCGCCGTGTCGGGGAAGAGGTCGAGCGTGTCATAGAAGACGCTGTAACTCTTTGGGCCAAGTTCCGGGGTCCAGAGCGCATCTGTCGCGAGCGACCGCCGGGCCGGAGTGGTGTTCCCGCCAGCCGCCACACTCGCGATGACGGCCGAACTCGCCCGGAACTTGAGCAGCTCCCAGGCGGCATCCTTGACCAGCGAGTCGTTCATGATCACGTAGCCGCCCGTGCCGAACTGATGGCGCTGGCTCTTCCACTTCGGCATGAAGGTGACGTCGTAGCTGTCTGGCGTTACTCCGGACGAGGCCAGCGACGAGACCAGGTAGCTCCCGGCCGGGAACGATGACAGTTGCCCGCCGCTGAACAGGGCGATGACCTGCGACTGGTCCCCCTCAGCCTGGGCCGGATTGGGGGCGGCATTGAGCTCATAGGTCAGGTCCACCAGATACTGGAGCGCCTCGACGTTCGCGGTGGCGTTGGCCTGCGAGTTCGCCCAGCGGATTCCGCCACCGCGTCCCTGGGCGGCCGGGTCGCTGGCGTAGAAGGACTGCCAGAGCCACTCGCCGCCGGGTGCCTTCTCCTCGGTCAGCACGTTGCCGCCGTTGATGAACAGCCACGGGATGGCGCCACCCCAGTGACGGTTGGTCCAGGCGAAACCGTACTTGCCACTCTCGGCGATCGCCCGCATGGAGTTCGTGAAGTCGTCGATGGTCCACGTCGGCGACGGCATGGCCGCGCCCACCTCGGCGAACTGCTGCGGGCTGTAGAAGATGTTGGCGGCGTTGAAGTCGACCGGCAGGGAGTAGAGGGACCCCTCATACATCATCGCCTCGACCAACGATGGCGCGACGTCAGTGAAGTACTCCTGCATCGTGGCCGCATCCCGGGTGACATAGTCGTCCAGCGGTGCCGCGAGCCGGGAGGCGAACAACTGCAGGCCCTCGGTCGCGCAGAAGCAGACATCCGGCGCGTCACCGGAGGCGATCAGCGCCAGCACCTTGGTGAAGTACTGATCCCAGTCCGGCGCTTCGATGGGGATGACTTCGACCTGGATGTCAGGGTTGGTCGCAGTGAACTGGTCGAAGAGCGCCTTGGTCGTCTCAGCGTCCTCGATACTGCCGAACTGGGCGATCCGGACGAGCTGCGCACCCTGCCGCAGGACGACCGGTGCCCGACGCTCCGGGAAGATGGGACGGGCCGACGCCGAGGCGGCGACGAGTGAGCCGGCAACACCAGCTGATGCTCCGGCGAGGAGGGACCGACGATCGAGTCGCGACGGTGCGGCTGCCATGGTTCAACTCCACTGGTAGACCCCTCAACAGTGAGGCAGTCGAACAAGGCTCCATCCAGGCAATGGCGTATCAAGCCAACGCTACAACGTGGACGGAGCATGAAACGATTTACCCAAGCCAGGGTTGGCTCGTAAAACGTTTCATCAGGATAGCCGAGAGCGGCCGGATGTCAACTGCCAGTCTCGTCGTTCGGCAGACCCGGGTCCGAAGCTGACGCCCATTTGCCACGTGCGGGCGCAGCGAGCGCAGTCAGACTGGCACTGGACCCAGGAGGTGCCGCAATCGAGGACCGCAGGACGAGGGGACACGGCAGGCTGATCTGCTCCGGCTCCCCTGCCCGCCGGGTCATCATTGCCAGCAGCCGCGCGCTGGCCCAGGCACCCATCTCGTAATGCGGCAACTGGACGGTCGACAGTCCCGGCCGCAGCCGCGCGGCAATGATGGCCTGGTTGTCGAAACCGATCACGCTGACCTGGTCCGGAACGCGCATACCGAGATCGCCGAGAGCCGCGTAGGCCTCCATCGCCATGCGATCGGTCGCGCAGAAGATCGCCGTGGGTGGCGAGCCGAGTCCCATGAGCCGCCGCGTCAAGCCGTAGGGCAGGCCGATATCGTCACCACCGGCAAGGATGAGATCAGGGTCGAACTCGACATTGAACGCGTCAAGGGCCTTTCGGTATCCAGCGAGACGACCGACGGTCGCCGGCAGCCCCTCGTTGAGATTGATGAACCCGACCCGCCGATGGCCGGCCTCGAGCAGCGCCGTGGTGGCCGCGTAGCCGCCACCGACCTCATCTGGAACCACGGATGGAAACGTCAGGTCGCTGGTGAAGCAGTCGACCAGGACGCATGGCACCTCCCGGAAGACTGTTGGCAATTCGACCGCCTGATGATGATCGGCCGCATAGATCAACCCCTCGACCTGACGTTCCACCATCTGCTGGGCCGCCAGCTCCGCCAGGGCCGGGTCGGCGCCCGTGTTGACGATCGTCAGGACCTTTCCCTCTTTCCAGGCGCTGTCCTGGGCCCCCCGGATCACGTCGCCCGCGTTCGGGTTGGAAGCGACGGCATCGGTGATGAAGCCGATGGTGTGAGAGCGCTGGGTCCGGAGTTGCTTGGCGGCAGCGTTGGGCCGGTAGTTGAGCAGGATCGCCGAGGCTTCGACCCGCTCGCGGGTCGCATCTGAGATCGTCGCCGAGGCGACCCGGTTCAGTACCAGCGACACAGTCGTGATCGAGACGCCGGCATCCCTGGCGACGTCGCTGATCGTGACCCTGTTCGAGCGAGGCGTGCTGGGCATGGCGACCTTCGTGGCTGGAAGTGGGGGGAAGAGCTCAGGCGGCACAGTGGGCTCTCGCCGTACCGGTTCAGGGTAGTCGCCCCAGGCAAGGTCGAACGAATGGGATCGCTCGATCGCTCAATGAACGGTCGCGGCCCTGACAGCCTGGTCCAGGTCGGCGATGAGATCGTCCGGATGCTCGATGCCGACCGAGAGCCGGACCAGGCCGGCGCCGATGCCCAGTTTCTCGCGCTGCGCGGCCGTGTAGGCGCGGTGAGACGACATCGCCGGGTACAGCACCAGACTGTAGACATCGCCCAGCGTCGTGGCCGGGACGCAGATCGAGAGCGCGTCCATGAAGCGATGGACCTCCGGTGCGGCGGCTCCGGCGATATCGAACGACAGGATCGCGCCACGCAGATCCCCTTTGAACTGTGCAGCCACGGCGCCGAGATCAGCCAGACCGGGGAAGTTGACGTTGGCAACGGCCGGATGCGCCGCGAGCCACTGAGCAACTATCGCCGCTGAGCGGGCCTGCTGAGCAAAGCGAAGCGGCATGGTCTTAAGCCCCCGCTGCGTGAGCCAGGCAGTGAACGGGCTCATCAGCGAGCCGACCAACTTGTTCAGTTCGCGAAGCTCATCGGCTCGAAGCTCGTCCGTCACGATCACGCCGCCGGTCGTGTCGCCGTGGCCCGAGAGGTACTTGGTCGTGCTGTGGACGACGACGTGGGCGCCGTGACGGAGCGGGTTGACCAGCGCGGGCGAGGCAAAGGTATTGTCGACGAGCAGACGGGTCCGATGCTGTCTCGCGAGGACGGCCAGCGCCGGAATGTCGGCCACCCGCATCAGCGGGTTGGAGATCGTCTCGACCACGACGACGCGCGGCCGGACCTCCGCCAGCGCGACAGCCACGGCATCGAGATTGGTCGTATCGACGAACGTGGTCGGGATGCCGAGGATGCCGAAGACATTGGTCAGCAGCGCGTAGGTGGAACCGTAGAGATCCTTCGAGGCGAGGATACGATCGCCGGCCTGTATCTCGCCGAGCAACGCGAGGTGAATGGCGGCCATGCCGCTGCCGGTCGCGACTGCCGCATCGCCGCTTTCGAGGTCGGCGATCGTGCCTTCCAGCGCCGCGACGGTCGGGTTGCCGTAACGCGTGTAGACGAAGCCCGGCCGCTCCTCGTTGAAGACGGCTTCCTGATCGGCGGCTGACGGGTACGAGAAGGAGCTGGTCGCGTAGATCGGCGCGACGGTCGGGATGAAGCCGGGCGGACTGGGCCGCTCACCGGCGTGGACCGCGACGGTCTCGACGTGCCGACCCTGGACGCGATCGGTTGCCGCGCTCGCCATCATGCCTCCATCGCAATCTCGCTGGACTCTTGGTCCCATTCTAGACAAGCGCGATCCACGCCTCGCTCACGTTGCCGTCGACGATCCGGAAGCCGCGCAGGTCGGGTGCGGTGGGGTCATCGAGCGAGCAGATCAGATACCAGGCGTCCGGCCAGAAGGCGAGCTCGATATCGGTTTCGGAGGGCCGGGCCGGGCCAGTCGGGTGGCTATGGTAGATCGCCACGATGTCCCGACCGTCGGCGTCGAGCTCTCGCGTGACGCGGAACAGATCGTTCGCATTGATCTCGTAGAAGTCGAGCCCTGGCGCCGCATTGCTCAGCGGAAAGAGCTGGACTCGCGGACCACTCAGGTCACGATCGGCCGGCAGACCGCCGATCAGCCCGCAGCACTCGCGCGGCAGGTCGGACCGGGCGTGGCTGACGATCTGGTCGTGGATCGATCTCGGCAGCCGGAGCGCCCCGGCGTCGGCGTAGCTCACCGCGCCGCGCCACCCGCCATCGCCGGGATCACGGTCAACTCATCGCCCGGCTTGACCGGCGTTGCCTCGCCCTGAAGGTCCCGGGCGTTGCTGCCATTGACGAAGATATTGACGAAACGGCGAATCCGGCCGTCGTCCTCCACGATCCGCCCACCGAGGTCCGGATACTGCTGTCCCAGGTCCGCCAGTGCTTCGGAGAGGGTCGCTCCGGTCACCGAAACCTTCGACGCTCCGCCCGTGAGCCGCCGCATCGGCGTTGGGATCGCTACACTGATCGCACGGTCGCTCATGACTGTCACTCCTGCTTGGATCGTCAGTGACTGCCCGCCGACCGTTCGGGTCCCGAGCCATGGCAATGCTACCCGAACCGCCAACGGCCGTGTGCTATCAAAAGCTCCTGGTCGATTGTCCAGATCAGGACGCCGGACGGGCCGCCGGGTACCGGGTCTCGATCGCCCGGAACGTCAGGTCGTAGCCGAAATACTTTGGACCGGTCAGCGACAGGCCAATCTCCGTCCGCCACAGACGATGGCTAGGAATGCCCAGCACGACGACCCGGAAGCCGTAGCGAAGTTGCTCCGTCGTGATCGGCTCCCCGGTCTCCGCATCGAGCATCGTGATCAGGTCAGGCGTCGTTACGAGGACGTCGTCGCCGCTCCGGGCGATGAGGAACTCGTTCTGGAAATCGACTTCCAGTGTCCGACCCGCGTGATCGCCGTAGCCCTCGACTCGCGCCGTTCCACGAGCGAAACCACCGATCGTCCGGCGCTCAATGTCCCCGACCTTGCCAGTCCAGACCGGAACACCGCCCGTCACGTCGCAGACGGCATCGACCGCGTCCCGGTGCGCGGCGTGAGCCTCCCGGATCGCCCGGCCGATCTCGCCGATCAGCGTCAACGTGCCGGGAATGCAGGCTCGCTTCACCTCGGCACCTGTCATCGGGAAGATTGCCATCAGCGCGGCGGCACCCATCTGGACAGTCGCCGTCCTGGCAAACGTTTCGGCCCACTCGTTGGTGATCGTGTTGAGAATCAGGCTGTTGCCCTTCTCGTCCGAGAGCCCCATTGGCGCCGCGGAGAGCCCAGCGATCGTCTGCGTCACCATCTGGAGTTCCGGGAAGGCCCGGCCCATTCCGTCGCCATCGACCATTGGCAGACCAAGCTCGGCGGCGACGGTAAAGGGCATCATCGAGTTCATGCCCCCGATCTCGATCGGCATCGTGGCGTCAATCTTTCGACCCAGGTAACTCTCGAGGGCGTGGAAAGCGGCGATTGCCTCCTTGCCGGAAGGAATCTTCTCGATCATGACGGTCGGGGCGCCGATCATTGCGCTCGGGACGATCAGGGCGTCATCGTGGAGGTCGACAAAATCCAGCAACGTCACCGGCGGACGACCGGTCATGGCGTTCCGCGCCATCAACTTGCCGATGTACGGGTCGCCGCCACCACCAGTCCCGAGGACGGCTGCTCCCATTGCCAGATCGTCCAGGTGTTCGACGGTGATCTCACGCATGTCCGACGCTCCAGTCCGCGCGAGCCGACTGAACTTGTCCGACCGGGGACAGGTCGAGGTCTCCGACGGCCTTGACTCGGATCCGGGTCGCGTTGCCTGGCAAATAGGCCAGCGGGACATCCTCGACGTCGACGATTACCACCGAGTCCGGGTCGGCGCCGGCGGCTACCGCCCGTTCGGACGCTTCCCGCTTGGCGTCATCCAGCGCCTGATCGCGAGTCATGGTTTCCAGCCCGTAGACCCGGTCGACCTCGCCGCTGATCTGGGCGATCGCTGCGCCGACGGCATTTGCGGCCTCGAAATGGTCCGGCTTGACCATCTCCGACGCCCCCTCGACTGGGCGCGAGATGAGCACGGAGCCGCCACCAACGATGATGACTGGCGCCCCCTCGGAGGACGTCTTCATCCGGTCGACGGCCTCAGCGACGATCTGCTGGACCCGCTCCAGTGCCTGACCCACCACGGTGGGATCGAGATGAGCGACCCGGGTGGCGTCGCCCATCTCGACCAGGCCGGATGCAACGGCGATGTCGGAGGTCGTCAGCGTGTCGCCTCCGAAGACGAGCGCCCGCTCGGTCAACCGGTAGCCGACGCTGCGTGGGCCGACTGACATTGCATTGAAATCGACCAGCGAGCCGCCGCCGAGCCCGATCGAGTAGACATCCGGCATCCGGAAGTTGGTCCGGACGCCGCCGACCTCGACCGCGACCGACGCCTCTCGCGGAAAGCCACGGGTGAGCACGCCGACATCGGTGGTCGTGCCGCCGATGTCCACCACGATCGCGTCGGACCGACCAGAGAGGAAGGCCGCTCCTCGCATCGAGTTGGTCGGACCGGAGGCAATCGTCAGGACCGGGTACTGCCGGGCGAACCCGGCCGCCATCAACGTGCCGTCGTTCTGGGTCAGATAGAGCGGCGCCGTGATCCCGAGCTCAGCGATCGCCCGCTCGAATGCCGAGACGGTTCGGTCGGCCAGCGCCCGCAGGCAGGAGTTCAGAATGGCGGCGTTCTCACGCTCGAGCAGGCCAATCCGGCCAATCTCGCTCGACTTCGTAATCGTCGCACCGGGAATCTCCTCGGCGACGATCTCCGCCACCTGGTCCTCCATGTCGGTGTTGACCGGTGAGAAGACGCCACTGATCGCGATGGCAGTGATGCTCTTGGCCGCAATCGACCGGGCCGCCTCGCGGATCTCATCGAGATCCAGCGGTGAGATCACCCGACCGTCGAACTCATAGCCGCCGTGACAGAGGTAGCTATGCTCACCGATCGTCTCGACGAGGTCGGGCGGCCAGTCGATCATCGGTGGCAGGGCGGTCGTCGCGGGCAACCCGAGCCGGATCGTCGCGGTCGGCGTGAGGTGGCGGCGCTCGACGATCGCGTTCGTGAAGTGGGTCGTCCCGATCATCACCGAGGTGATCCCGGACGTCGCCGTGCCGGACTGGTCGAGCACGCTCTGGATCGCAGTCATGATCCCGCCCGTCACATCTTCCGTCGTCGGCGTCTTGAGCTTGGCGACGACGGTCTGTCCGTCCATCAACACGGCATCCGTGTTGGTCCCACCGACATCGACCCCGATCCGCAGACTCATCGTGTGCTCTCCTCCTCATCGATCCGGCACCAGTCGGCGAACATGAGGATTCACCCGGGCACCACCGGTGGTCCCCGGACAAGTCCGGCAATTCACGCCGTGTGGTCGTTCTGAGGGCCGGATACTAGCATGCTGGATTGAGATTCCGGGTGACCTCACGACGAGGGACCCGTGGGCGTTGATGCAAACCGCACAGTCGGTCCGAGTCGCGAAATGGAGCAGCCGACGTGTAGCATCGCGCGAGCAGGCCGATCGCCATTGCGATCGGGATATTGAACCAGGCGTCTTTCGGACAGGAGATCTACCCACCCATGGTGAAGACAACGACCCGAACGGTGAACTCGGTCACACTCGAAGCCCTTTCGATTGGGGCGGGCATCCTCGGGACGGGCGGCGGTGGCAATCCCTTCCTCGGAAAGATCACCACCCAGCGACTATTTGGTGCCCACGGGTTCGTCCCCGTAGTGAGCGTCGATGACCTGCCAGCGGATGCCGTCATCATCGCGACGGGCGGGATGGGGTCGCCGACGATCGGGATCGAGCGCATGGGCGACGGAGCGGAGTCGCTCCGGGCTGTCCAGGCGCTGGAGCGCTACACCGGTCGGAAGGCAACCCATATTGCGATCGGCGAGATCGGCGGAAGCAATTCCATCGTACCGATCCGGGTCGCCTACCAGATGGGCCTACCGGTCGTAGACGCCGACGCGATGGGCCGCGCCTTCCCGGAGTTGCAGATGGACACCTTTACCATCTACGGGATCCCGCCCACCCCAGCCGCGCTCTCCGACATCCGGGGGCACTCCGTTGTCTTCGACGAGATCAGCGTTGCCAACGACCTGGAGCGCTACGCCCGGGCGGTCACGATCCAGATGGGCGGCGCGGCTGGCTATGCATTTCCAACCATGTCTTCCGACGAAATGCGTCGGACCTCGATCCCGGGGACGCTGTCACTCGCGATCCGACTGGGGGAGGCCGTCCTCGAAGCCCGGGCCACCCACCGTGATCCGATTGCGGCCTCGCTGGGAGTGATGGGTGGACAGCGCCTGTTCACCGGCAAGATCATCGATGTCGATCGACGGCTGGTCGGTGGATTCGCCCGTGGCGCCCTGTCGATGAACGGCGACGGCGCCGACAGTGGTCGTACGCTCCACATCGCCTTCCAGAACGAGAACCTGGTCGCGCGCGACGAGCAGGGCACGGTTCTCTGCGCCGTCCCGGACCTGATCTGCATCGTCGACACCGAGACCGGCGAGCCGATCACGACCGAGGTCCTCCGCTACGGGCTCCGCGCGACGGTCCTCGGCATCCCGGCGCCGGAGATGCTGCGAACCCCCTTAGCCCTCACCTACGTCGGTCCGACCGCCTTTGGCTACTCTGATGTGGAATACGTTCCGATGGCTGGCACCTATGGCGAGCCGGATTAACCAGTCGAGAATGGGATGGTCCCGCCGTTGCACGGTGCCAGACTTGAAGGGGCGACGCCTGCGAGTCCAGCCGCCACAGCGGCAATCGCCCTGCGGAGCGAGAGACGTGTTGGTGAGACGCATGTTCACTCCGACCAACCGTTCCGGCCACGCGTGGCGTCTGGCGTCGCGGGCAAGGCAAGCCATGTCCCGACGACCGATGCGCCGACCGGCATTGTAGGCGCATCGCCCCTACAACGCCGGTCTTGCCGGCCGTCCACCCGTGAGAAACTGGGGCGTCCGATGTGCCCAGATCGAGTCGGGATGTTCGACGACGAGGCGATCCCAGACGTGGTCGCGAGCGTCATGGTCCTCATGCCCGACCCAGTAGACCGAGATGCCGAGCCAGTAGAGTAGCTCCGGCCGCATCGAAGCGTCTGCGCGACGACCCAGGGCAGACCGCAGGAGCTGCTCGGCCACGCCGTAGCGGGCCTCCCGGATGCGGGCCTGGGCCTCCCCGACCGCGAGGACGTCGAGCAGGTCGGCCGGCGGGAGCGAATTGACGCTGCGGTAGTGCTCAACCTGCATTCGGTCCATCACGATCAGCGTTGGGAGCCAGAGAACGCGGAGCGCCCGGGCGTCCGGCGAGGTGTAATCCAGCCGTAGGCAGATGAAGCGCCGCGACAGAACCTCCGCTACGTCCGGGTCCGGGAAGACCTGCTCGTCGAGCAGCTCGCAGCCAATGCAGTGGTCGTGCTTCTCGACCTTGATCAGGACCACCCGACGCTCGTCGCGAGCCCGCCGAAAGGCCGTCTCCCAGTTCGTCTCCCAGGCGACGCTGGTCGCATTGGCCATGTCCATGATGACGCTGTCCATTCTGACCCTAACCCCTTTATGCGGAATCGCCAAAACAACGACCCGATTGGCAACCTTTCGGCAGGACCACTCGGCTATACTGCGGATTCTAGTCGGCGGGTGACGAAGAGTAAGGTCGAGTGGCCCGGTTCTGGGCGGCGATCAGGTCCAACGTCCGGGACTGGACCGCCGTGAACTGCGTCCTGACCAGGGTTCGGCATGGGGTTCGCCATCACTGCCGGACCAGCTCAATCCGTCCGGGACCGAATGCCATCGTACGTAAAACGGGAGAATCCAATGCAGGACGATCGACTCAGACTGACGTTGACCCGCATGTTGCACGAGATCGGCGACCAGAGGCTGTCTCGCCGGGACGCCCTCAGGATTGCCGGCACCGCGGCCGCCGCGGCTGGAATCGCTGGTGGAGGGGCCCTAGCACTGCCGGGCACGCTGTCCCGGACGTCGGCTCAGGCTGCCTCGAACACGCTCGTGTTCGGATCTGGCCAGGACATGAGCAACCTCGATCCGCACACCGGCCATGACTACTCGATCGCGTGGGGCCAGAAGGCGCTCTACGATTCCCTGTTCCGTTACGAAGGCAACCCTGGTGTGCTCCAGCCGCTGGTTGCGACCGAGGCGACCGCAAACGCTGACGGCTCCGTCTGGACCATCAAAATCGACGAGCGCGCCACCTTCCAGGACGGCAGCAAGGTCGACGCGACCGCTGTCCAATGGAACATCAACCGGCTGCTGACCAAGAACCTTGGTGCTGCCTACATGTTCGCCCCGGTCATGGACACCACCTCGGCGGTCGTCACCGACGCCCAGACGCTGACGATCACGCTCCTGAGCCCGTTCGCGCCGTTCGACCTGATCCTGCCCTGGCTGTTCATCGCCAACCCGGCAGTCGTCGAGGCCAACGCCGGCAGCGACGGCGGTGAGACGTATCTGCGCTCGACCGGCGCCGGCGGCGGACCGTACGCCCTCAGCCGCGTCGAACCCAACAGCCTCTACCAGTTCGACCGCAACCCGACCTACTGGTATACCCATCCGACGGTCACCACGCCGATCCAGACCTTCGTCTGGCGGATCATTCGCGAGTCCTCGACCAAGCGGATCGCGATCGAGGCTGGTGAGGTCCAGTGGGGCGACACCATGACGGTCGAGGATGTCACTGCTCTGAGCAGTGACCCCCGGTTCGTGGTCAATTCAGTCCCGGCTCTGGAGCCGTTCGCGATCAAGCTGAACAACAAGGTCGGCCCGACAGCGGACGTCAACGTCCGCAAGGCGCTGGCAGCTCTCTTCGACTACGACTCGGCCATGTCGCTCATCGAAGGCCGTGGGACGGTCCTGAATGGCCCACTCGCCACATCCTTCACACCGTGGTACGACGAGACGCTCGCGCCGATCCGGTATGACGTCGAGGCGGCAAAGGCATTCCTCGCCCAGAGCGCCTACCCGAACGGCGGCTTCGAGCTCGAGTACGCGTACGTGACCGGGATTTCGATCGAGGAGCAGTTCGGTCTGCTACTGCTCTCGGCCGCCGTCGAACTGAACATCGCCATCACGATCAACCCGATCCTGTGGCCGGATTTCGTCGCCCGCGCCGCGACCCCGGAGACGGCCCCGGCGATGGCAGCGGTCTACGCCGGGACTGATTATGTCGATCCCGACAACTACCTCTTTGCCTCGTACCATAGCAGCCAGGCCGGATCGTGGACCGCGGCGTCGCACTACAGCAATCCCCAGGTCGACGATCTGCTGATCCAGGCCCGCACGACCACTGATCAGGCCCAGCGCAAGTCGCTCTACGATCAGATTCAGCAGATCCTGGTCGCCGATCAGGCCGAACTCTGGATCTACACCGAGGTCGCCAACGCGGCATGGGTGGTGGAACTGACCGGCGACCTGCCCAACTCGGTCATGGGCGGTGACCTCCGCGGCATGGAGTTCAAAGTCGTCTAGCTGGAGTCGCGTCCACACCAGGTGGATGCGAGCATGAGGCCAGGGCCTCATGCTCGCATCCGCGCCCACTTGACCGAGAACGCTCTTCGCGGGAGGGTCTCATGAGTCTCTTCCAGTTCACCGTTCGGCGCCTGCTGATGACGATTCCGGTTCTCCTTGGCGTCACGATCCTGACGTTCCTGATGTCACGGGTCGTCCCTGGGGACCCAGCCCGGCTCGCCGCCGGGCCGCAGGCGAGTCAGGAGATGGTGGCGCAGATCCGGTCCGAGTACGGGCTGGACGACGCCCTGCCGATCCAGTACTGGCACTACCTGGCTGGACTGTTCCGGGGCGACTGGGGTGACTCGCTCCTGACGCGACACGCCGTGATCGACGATCTGGGCAGTTACTGGCCGGCGACCTTCGAACTGGTCCTAGTCTCGATGCTGATCGCGATCGCCGTTGGGCTGCCACTTGGCATCCTTGCGGCCGTGCGGGCCGACCGGTTCGCCGATCAGGCCAGCCGCCTGGTCTCGCTGCTGGGCGTGAGCGTGCCGGCATTCTGGCTTGCCCTGCTGCTCCAGCTGTTCTTCGGCCTCCAGCTCGGCTGGCTGCCGGTCAGCAGTCGCCTCCCCACGCTGACAACGCCGCCCGAGAGCATCACCCACCTCTACCTGATCGATTCCCTGCTGACCGGCAACAGGTCGACGTTCACCGCCGCGCTGAGTCACATCATTCTGCCAGCCGCGACGCTGAGCCTGGCTTCGCTGGCGACCATCGCGCGGTTCACCCGGGCCAGCCTGCTCGAGGTGCTCGGGAACGACTACGTGCGGACAGCCCGGGCCAAGGGGCTGTCCGAGCGCAAGGTGATCTGGCGCCACGCTCTCCGGAACGCCTTCATCCCAACGTTGACGATGATCGGCCTCTCATTCGGCTGGGCAATGGGGGGCTCTGTCCTGGTTGAGACGGTCTACGACTGGCCTGGCATCGGTCTATACGCGACCTCATCGGCTCTGACCCTCGATTTCAATCCGATCATGGGCATCGCCCTGCTTTACGGAATCGTCTTCAGCCTGATCAACATCGCCGTCGACATCAGCTACGGGCTGCTTGACCCACGCGTCAGCAACGCGTGAACGACCGTTCGCGGATCACGTCCAGCCAGTCGACCACTGACTTTCAACCGGGGAAATCAGGATGAGCACGACCGACCTCTCGTCGATGGGTCCTGGACAGGCAATGACTCGGCGCCCACGGTTTCGGCTAAACAGCCAGACCAGCCGGTCGGTCGCTCGGTTCCGCCAGAGCCCGCTCTCGGTCGCTGGGCTGGTCATCATCGTCGCGGTTCTGATCGTCGCGGCGATCGGACCGTTGCTCGTGCCCTATCCGCAGGACGCGACCGGGGCCGTCCACATCGCCGATCGCTTCGCACCACCGTCCCTGGATCACTTCTTTGGGACGGACCACATGGGCCGCGATGTCTTCAGTCGGACGATCATCGGTGCGCGCGTCTCGCTGCTGGCCGGTCTGACCGTGATCCTGCTGGCCGTCGTGATCGGAACGCTGCTCGGGGCCATCGCCGGCTTCTTCGGTGGCTGGATCAGCGACGTGATCATGCGGGTCACCGACGTCTTCCTGACGATCCCGGATCTAATCCTCGCAATGGCCTTCGTTGCGGCACTCGGCCCCGGTTTGACCAACGTCATGATCGCGGTGGCACTTGTCTGGTGGCCGGGCTACTGCCGGCTGGTCCGGGCCAATGTCATCACACTCCGCAATGCGCAGTTCGCTGAGGCCGCCGAGTCGCTCGGCTCCAGCCGGCTCCGGGTCCTGTTCCGTCACGTCCTCCCGAACGCCATCCCTTCCATCCTCGTGAAGGCTTCGATGGACATCGGTTTCGCGGTGCTAACCACCGCGGCGCTTGGGTTCATCGGGCTCGGGATGCAGCCGCCGACGCCGGACTGGGGCCAGATGATCTCCGAGGGACGAAAGTACCTCCGTGAGGCGTGGTGGTTCTCGACCTTCCCCGGCGTGGCAATTCTGCTAACCGTCCTCGCCACCAATCTGCTCGGAGATGGCCTGCGTGACGCGCTCGACCCCCGGTCCCGCGGCCGAAATTAGGTTCTTGGCCAGAGCGGGTCAGTACCTGACCCCGTCGACGCGAGCTATCCACTCCTGGAATGGACGAGCGGCTTCGGGAAGGGGTAGATGAACGAACGGAATCGAGCGCGCGGCGGGATGCAACTCGATCTCCCGGTAGATGAACTCGTCATCGAAGCCGATCGCCGCCGCCTCCCGATGCGTATTGGCGAAGTAGACCGCCGCCGGCCTGGCCCAGTAGATCGCCCCCAGACACATCGGGCAGGGCTCACAGGAGGCGTAGACCACGCAGTCGCTGAGTTGATTGCTGCCCAGCGCTTGGCAAGCCCGTCGGATCGCCACAACCTCCGCGTGGGCAGTCGGGTCGTTGGTGGCGAAGACCTCGTTATGGCCCTCCGAGATGAGTTCTCCCCGACGAACGATCACGCAGCCGAACGGGCCGCCAGCCCCGCGTTTCGATCCCTCGCGGCTCAGCTCGATCGCCCGTAGGAGCCACCGATGATGCTGGTACTGATCCATACCACTTCCCCCAGGTCATCACATCACGCGTTCAGCAACGTCGCCAAGACTGTCAGACCCCCAGTGGACGTTTCCGCCCTCTAGGCAATCACAACAACACCTATTCTACGGTTGTTGTTGTCCAATTCACTTTCGACAGCGCGGGTTGTTGCAGCGTAAAGCGAGTCCTGGTTGCTCACGACGGGTCAAGTCTCACCCAAGGCTGGAGCAGGAGCGGGAACGGAACCGAGCAACGCCGGCGACCCCTCGCTCGTCACGTACAGCGTCTGGCCATCGGCCGAGAATGTGATCGCTTCGCCCTGCCGCATCGCTGGCAGTGACTGCCGGGTCGGGATCGCCGTCATCGCGTCTGCGATCGACTGCCCCGGCGCGACCGGCCACCACCACGCCGCTACGTAGGTCCGCAGCACGACGCGATCAGCCGTTGGCGAGATCGCTCCTCCCGTCACCAGGCGCGTCAGCCCAATCAGGCCGGGGATGGCCACGTCGGCCCGCCACTCCAGAAGGCCAGTCGAGCCGTCCGTCGGAAGCTCGGCGTGATAGAGCGGCGCGACCTCATCGGATGTCTTTTTCACGATCAGGACGCTACTGTCCCGCGAATCGATCATCAGTGTCTCAGCGTCGTCGGGCCCGTCTTCATAGGCGAAGTCGAACCGCTCCAGATCGGGAACCGCGACGGTGATTTCGACGGGTTCGCCGGGAACGACGTCGCGCAGGTCCGGTTCCGGAAGCCGAAAGACCGAGACCACGTCACGCCCGCCGCCGTTGTCGCCGATATCCCCGATATAGAGAGCCGCGAACGCCTGTCCCGCCGCGTTCGGACCGAGCGCGAGATCCTCCCAATCGAAGACGCGCACGTCGGGGATCGTCAGCGTCGCGACCGCCTGGCCGTCAGCCGTGAAGGCAAAGAGCCGTCCGACCCGGCCTGAGTCGTTGTGGCTCCAGAAAACCCCGGGGTTGAGGTGGCTGGCCGTCAGCCCGGACGACTCGTTCAAAGCCGGCTCATCGATGGCGACGCCGGAAGCCCGGACGATCAGATGGAGACCACCACCGACCAGGGCCGCGACGACCATGCAGACGAGGCCCAGCCGCAACCACGTTCGGGCCCGGCTTGCACTGGTTACGGTGGCGGCCTGTGGGGTTGTTCCGATCGGCGGATGGGAGCCTGTTCGGTATCCAGCAGCGAGTGTCGTAGGAAGCGCTCCTTGGTTCGTTGGTCGCTCGGTGGGTCCCAGTAAGCACTGACCCTCAGGGACACCACGACCAGGAGGATGGGGATGGGGATGGGGATGGGAACCATTGTCGACGACAGGCATGATCTCCGGCTAGAACAGCGACTGCAGAGCCGCCGCCGGTTCCTTGAGCAGTCCGAGGTAGATCGGGGTATCGACAGCCGTGTACTTGCGTACCTCGGCCGCCCGGAGCCGCTGGACCATCTTGATCAGGACGCCGGGATCGTCGTCTTCGAGCGCGACGATGAATTCCTGATCGGCGATACCAAAGGAATTGACCGTGTTCGTGAGCACCGAGGGGAACTCGCGGCCCATCTGACCGTGGTCGATCATCATGTCCCGGCGCGCTTCGTAGGGGAGGAGGTACCAGTCCGGCGTCTTCACGAATGGGTAGACGCTGAGGTATTTCCGTGGCGCCTTGCCTTGAAGGAAGGCCGGACCGTGGGTCGGGTCGTACTGGGAGTTACTCGCCGTGCCGAGGTAGACGCGGCGGATATCCAGCGCCCGCCCGAGATACGTTCGCTTCAGCGCGGCGGCGAGATCGTGAAGATGCTCCGGGTCCCGCGCCACGACCCAGAGGATCAGATCGACCTCCGGTGAGAGGCCCGCCGTGGTGTAGACGCCCCGCACCTCGACATCTGGGGCGGCTACGGCCAGCGTGGTCAGAAACGTCTCACTCGCCCGATCGGACGACTCGACCGCGTCCTCCCACACCGGGGAACCGGCGCGCCGGGAATACAGCCAGAACGCGGTGAACATGGTCTCGGGTGCCGGGGTGGTCATGGCAACCCCTCCTTCGGTGCTCGGTCGGCTGCGACAGGTTCGGCAAGCGTTCTGGTGTGATCAAGTGTGATCGAGGCGAGCAGAGGGCCCCTGTGGAGCCGGATGACATCGTGCAGTGCAGTCTCCATGATCGTTCCGTGGCCCATTCGGTGCCAGACCGCCTCAGGAGTTTGATCATCACCGGCACCGGCAGAACGCATTCGCGCGGCGATTGTCTGCATGTCGTCGTCATCGACAGCTACAGTCTGCAGACAATCACTCCCCGGTGTGCCGATCGCGAATGGCATATCGCTATACTCTCACCATGGATGATATCGCCTTCCCCACTGCCATTCTGCGTTCCGATCGGTATCTCGACCATGAGACCGGTGCCCACGTCGAGAACGCTGGCCGAATCCGGGCGATCGAGCAGCAGCTGGCGCGTGACGGTTTGCTCGCTGGCCGGCCCGAGATTCCCTTCGGGGCCGCGTCGACCACCGCCGTGACCCGGGTCCACGACGCTGGTTACGTCGAGCAACTCGCTGCGGTCGCTAACCGCGGCGGCGGTCGGATCGATGCCGACACGATCGTGAGCCCGGCCAGCTTCGACATAGCGATGCTTGGTGCCGGCGCAGCGACAGCGTTGGTCGACGCCACCCTGTCGGGCAGGATTCGCCGTGGGATCTCGCTGAGCCGTCCGCCCGGCCACCACGCGACGCCGTCCCGCGGGATGGGTTTCTGCCTCCTGAACAACGTCGCCATCGCCGCCGCTCACGCGCTTGCGCAGGGTGTTCCGCGGATCGCAATCCTGGACTGGGATGTCCACCACGGCAACGGGACGCAGGATGCCTTCTATGAAGAGGACCGGGTCCTGTTCTGCTCGATCCACCAGTGGCCGCTCTACCCAATGACGGGCCGGGCGACCGAACGTGGTGCGGGCCGGGGTGCCGGGTATACGCTCAACGTTCCCCAGCCACCCTCGCGGACGGACGAGGACTATGAGGCGCTCTTCGACGAGATCTTCACGCCAGCGTTCGTGGCGTTCCAGCCCGATCTCATCCTGCTATCGGCCGGGTTCGACGCCCATGCCGCCGATCCGCTCGGCGGCATGGAGTTGACCGCCGCCGGCTTCGGCCGCCTTTCCGAGCAGTTGGTGGCTCTAGCCGAGCGCCTCTGCGAGGGTCGCTTGGTCGCGGTTCTGGAGGGCGGCTACGACCCGCCCGCCACCGCGGCGAGCGTCGTCACGATGGTGCGGGCGTTCGACGCTCAGACCCCAGCCACGAATAGCCCGGGTGATCAGCTCGGTTGATCTGGCGACTGTTGCGACCGCGTCCAATTGCGTATGGTTCGTTCCAACGTATCTCGCGCCGCAATGCGCCGACCGAAACCTGACCATTACCTATATCTGCTGGTCTCGGCCAGCGTAAGGATCGCTCCATGTCATCCCGCCCTCCGCAGACGCCCAACCCCGGACTGTACCGACAGGATGATGAGCGGCGGCGCGACGAGGCCCGCGTCTCGTCCATGCAGAACCAGATCGACGAGCTCCGGCAGGCCATGCGGGAAGTGCTGAGCCGGCAGCTACGCGGGGAGGATCAGCTCAAGGGCTATGAGGGCGGTGCTGCCCAGAACCGCCTCACCCTTGAACAGATCCGCCAGGAGTCGGCCCAGACCGCTCAGGCCCGAGCCCTCGACGAGAACCGCACCCGGCAGCAGGTTCTTGAGCTGGAGACGCGGTTGGAGGACGCCATCCGGCCGATCCGGACCGTCCAGGCCCACGTCAACGAACTGTTGGAGGAGTCCCGCAAGAAGGTGGATGACACCGGTATTCACCAGAAGCGCTACGACGAGCTAGCCGGCGCGATCGAGAGCCTCGCCGCCCAGACCGATCGAACCAATGTCGTGACCTACCAGGTCCGCGACACGCTAGACGGCACCCGGACCGAGATCGACCAGCTCCGGCGCGACATCATCCGGGCCGAGGATGCGGCCAAGATCATCGACCAGGAAGCCCGCCGGCGGATCACGGAAGTTGCCCAGACGTTAGAAGGCTTCGTTGGGCGGATCGACGAACTCCGGGCCGACCTTGCCCATGTCTATGACCTGCTCGACGAGACCCGGCGGGGGTTGGTCCATATCGACCCGACGTTCGAGGAGCTCCGAGCCGTGAATGGCGTCATCCGTCAGGATCACCAGCGGTTCCAGACCCAGATCCTGGAGCGTCATGAGCAACTGGTCGAGCGGATCGAGGACATTCGCCAGGATGCCGATCTCCAGTTCGCTGACGTCCGCTCCTCGATCGAGCAACGGGTTGAGCGAATGACGGAGCGGATCGACGCCACCAACGATTTGATCCGGGATCTTGGCTTTCGGGTCAGCACGCTGAACGGTGAACTGGACGGACTGCGGCAGATCGATGCCCAGATTCGACGCGACCTCTGGTACCTCCATGAGCAGCGAGTCCGGCTGCGGCTGGAACAGGTTCAGCAGGAGATGGACATCGTTACCCACCAGCGTCGAGATGCCGAGAGCATCACCGGGGAACGCGCACTTCCGACTGGAGAACCGACCACGGCAAGACCTCGCCGTCGCGTCCTTCCCAACCCTGGCGTCCGCCCCGAGCCCGACGACCGAGCGATCGACCCTGTCCCGACCGTTGTTGTGTCTGACGACGACAATTAGTCTTCTGAACCGCCGACAACTCGTCGATCGTCATAGTTGTCCGTATAGCTTGTTGTCGCGCGATCGGATCGCGGTCCAGATGCACGCTGCCCTGCTCGTTGTCCGCGCACAACTTGATTCCTTCACAGCGTTGTCGGAGACCAAAAACCCGATTCCTTCGCCATTTCTCTTGACACCCTGCCCTCACTTGCGTACGCTCCGGGAGACCTGATGAGAAACGGTCCACGTTTACCCTTGGCTGGGGGCGTTGGAATATCCGTCATAGGTGGTCAAGCTGGCTCTCCGGTCCCTGTTTAGGCAACTAGCGGGACGACCTGAGAGGATGATTTTGCTGGGCGGATGGCTATCCACTCAGCGAGGGTCACCGCACTTCGACCGTGTCGTTCGGACAGCTGTCCGGAACCACGATGGCGACGCAACGCCGAGGGTTGGATCGTGTGGACCGGCGGAAATGTTGACTTCAGGATCGATCCGGACCCGAAGGGGACTGGAAGTGACTGAAGTTCCTGAGGGAATCTGTTCGCTTCTCCCTGGAGAGGCAGCTGGCTGGCTGGCCGGTGATGGAGGACCAACAACGGGGGGATGGCTTGGCCACTCTGATTCACCATGGGCAGCGAATGCTCGCCCTGGTTCTGGTTTGCGCTCTGGGCGTGACCATGATCGCGCCAACGGTTGGTGCAAACGCCGCTCAAGACCAGGCTGGTCTATATATCGGCGCACAAGCAACGATCGCGTTGACCGGCGGGGTTGGGGTTCTCCAGCGATCCGCCCCGAGCTATGACGGTGCAGTCGTTGGCTCCCTCGCCGAAGGTGAAACGGTCACGATCAATGAAGGACCACTCTCCGATGCGAGTGGCCAGGTTTGGTTCGGCGTCGCCGCCATGACCACCGGGTATGTCCCGGGCTTTACCCTCTCACCGGCCTCCGGCACGACGACCGCAGACCCAACGGCCACCGGGCAATCCACGACAGTTCCCGCGACAGCCGGGACGATCCCGGAAACCTCCGCTGAGCCGATCGTCTCTGCGGATTCGGTTATGGACATGGCCGGTGCGCTGCTGCCGGGCACGGCGATGATCACCGACACCAACGGTGACGGAGCGCGCTGCCGGGTCGGCGCCGATTTCGCCTCCACGACGATCGTGATCGTTCCTGAAGGGACCGTCGTGACGATCGCCGGGCCGATCGAACTGACCAACTGGCAGCCGATCATCTGTGGCGTGAGCCAGTACGGCTTCGTCCACACCGACTTCGTCACGTACGCGCTCGGTGAAGACCCGGACGATGTTGTCGCACCACCGGTCGTGCCGACTGAAGCAGCGGCTCCGATTCCGACCGATGTCGTTCCATCCGCGACTGTTACCGCGTCAACGACGGTTGCCGCGACAGTCCCGGCAACGGCAACAGTCGCGATGGACCCAGTTCTGACCGTCACCGTGACGCCAGTGACCGAGGCGAGCGTCTCCGCCGACGAGGTCGAGATTGCAGAGGTCGGGGTTTCCGTCCTTGCGGTTGGCGCAGCTACCTGGGGTACCGGCTACGTCTCCGGGACCAACGGAGATGGCGTTCGTTGCCGCTCAGCGGCCTCCTACTCCGCCAGCACGATCACCGTCCTGCCCGAGGGCAGCGCCGTCACGATGCGAGGCGCCGCCCAGGGCGAGTGGCAGCCGGTTACGTGCGGTGGCCAGTCCGGCTTTGCGCACGTGAGCTTCATCAGTGGCTCCGCGACCGCTCCCACGAATGGCGGGACGACGCCGAGCGCGAACACCGGAACTGGTGCGACCACCGGTTCGGTGACGATCACCGGCACTAACGGCGGCGGCCTCAACTGCCGCGCGACGGCGTCCTACACGGGCAGCGTCATCGCCGTTATCTCCGAGGGCACGAAGGTCAGCCTTCGTGGTGCCGCCCAGGGTGAGTGGCAGCCAGTCACCTGCGCCGGAATGGGCGGATACGTCAATTCTGCCTTCATCTCCGGCGGCGGCGGCTCGACGCCCCCCGCCAGCACCGCTCCGAGCACGGGCAGTGGCACGACCAACCCTGGCGGCGCGACCACCGGAACGGCGACTATCGTCGGCACCAACGGCCAGGGCCTTGTCTGCCGGGCGTCCGCATCCTACAGCGGCGCCGTGATGATGGTCATGCCGGAAGGTTCTTCGGTCACGCTCAACGGGTCCGTCCAGGGCGAATGGCAGCCAGTTCGGTGCGGTAGCCAGTCTGGCTTCGCGCATGCCAGTTTCCTCAGTTCCGGCGGGGGCACCGCGCCGCCAGCCTCGACAGCTCCGTCCAAAGCTCCGTCGGTCGCCCCGTCTGCCGGGAATGGTAGCGGCGCCAGCCTCGTCGGTGGGAATGCACGCGTCACGGCGGCCCTGAACCTTCGCTACGAGGCCCGCTACAGCGCGGGTGTCGCAGCTGTCGCTCCGGCTGGCACGGTCGTCGTCGTCACGGGCGGCCCGTCTGACGGCTTCTACAAGGTCGACTGGGACGGGCTCGCCGGCTGGATGCACGGCGACTTCCTGGCAGCGACGAACGAGGCTGCGACCGATCGCGGCGGTTCCGCCCCGGCACCGAGTGCTTCCAGCAAGCCCACGACGCCGAGCGTGCCGACTGCGCCGCCAAGCGGTTCGGGCAGCGCCCTCGTCAATTACGCGATGCAGTACCTCGGCTACCCCTACGTTTGGGCCGGCGAGGGACCCTACGGGTTCGACTGCTCCGGGTTCACCATGTACGTCGTCCAGAACGTGATGGGCAAGAACATCACCCACGACATGGCCATCCAGATCAATATGGGGACGCCAGTCGGCCGCGGTTCGCTGCAGGCGGGTGACCTGATCTTCTTCCAGAACACCTTCAAGTTCGGCCTCTCCCATGTCGGCATCTACATCGGGAACGGCCAGTTCATCCATGCGGAGAACGAGAACACGGGGGTCCGGATCAGCGATCTGAACTCGGACTACTACAGCAGCCGCTGGTATGGAGCGGTCCGCTACTAGCCACCACTCGGCAGGGTCGTCGGAAGGGAAGCCGTCGATTCTGTCGCAGCGGTCGGGCACGGTCAGACGCCTTGGGAAGGGACGAGACCGGCGGGGAAGTGAACAGGAGGCGACCGGGTGAACCGGTCGCCTCCTGGCATTTAACGGAGTGGACTGCCGATACGCTCCGGTCCGCTATGCGACGATTCCCCAACGAGTGATCCGCCGGAAGACGGGATGTGGAGGGCAGCGGGGTGGCAAGGTCTTCGCTGTGGGACGATCCCGCCTTCACCAGAATCTGGACGGCCCACAGCATCTCCCAGGTCGGCACCTCGGTCACCCAGTTCGCCCTCCCGTTGCTGGCGGTCCAGACGCTCGACGCGAGCAACACGCAGGTCGGCCTTCTGCTTGGCGTCGGCACGATCCCGTTGCTCATTCTGGGGTTGTTCATCGGCGTCTGGACCGATCGCCGGCGGCGTCTGCCACTCATGATCGCGTCGGACCTCGCCCGGATGCTGCTCATCGCCGTCATCCCGATCGCGTGGCTTCTGGATGCCCTGTCGCTGGGCTTGCTCTTCGGCGTCGTCATCCTGCTCGGGTTGTTCTCCGTCCAGTTCGACATCGCCTCGCAGGCGTTGGTCAACTCCGTCCTGCCGCGTGAGCACTTGATCACCGGTAATGCCAGGATTCAGACCAGCTACGCGATCGCCGACGTTGTCGGGCCAGCGGGAGCCGGGCTCCTCATCCGGGCGCTCGGCGTTCCGATGGCCTTCGCCGTCGACGCCGTCTCGTTTGGCCTCTCGGCGATGGCACTGATCGGAACCCGGCCTGCCGAGCGACACGTGGACCAGATGGCCTCATTAGGTGGCCATCCGGTCCGCTCGATCCTGACCGACATCCGGGTCGGTCTAGATTTCGTCTTCCGGACCGAGACACTGCGGACACTGACCCTCGGTGTGGCGGTCTGGAACCTGTTCACGGCCATGAGCCGGGCGATGCTGGTGATCTACCTGCTCAAGACGCTGTCGTTCAGCGAGGTCACGATCGGGCTAGTGGCATCGGCCGGTGGACTGGGAATCCTGGCAGGGACGTTCCTGCCAAATCTCGTCACCCGGCGGTTGGGTCTGGGCCGAGGGATTCTGCTCGCCCTCGGACTCAGCGTGCCGGCCTACATCCTGGTCGCCGTCGCGTCTGGGCCATTCTGGCTGACGATCGGGATGGTGATCGTGGGATATGTCATTGAACAGCTGGCCAGTTCCGTCGCCGACATCAACCAGTTCAGTTTCCGCAACGCCGTCACGCCCGACCGGCTCCGGGGCCGGGTCGCCTCGGGTGCCCGTGTCATTCTCCGCAGCACCGTCCCGATCGGATTCCTCATCGGCGGTCTCGTCGCGGATCACGTTGGTCTCCGGGCGGCAATGCTGCTCGGAGCAATCGGCCCGCTGCTCTTCGGCATCCTGATCCTGCGCTCCCCTATCATGTCCCTGCACGCTCTCCCGCCTGACCCGGATGACACCGCACCAACCTCGTCCTGACCAGTGATCTATTCGCCCGACCCCGTCCGGCAAACCTCGTTCCGTCGTCCCGCCTCCAGTTACCCGAGGGGTCGCAATGTTCCGCTGCAAAGTCTGCGGCTGGCTCCACGCTGGCGATACCCCGCCTGACATCTGTCCGTCGTGCGGTTCTCCCGCCGACCGTTTCCGTCCCGTCGCGACCGGCCTGGACGCCGCTGGCGCTGGGCCGACCGGCCTCATCCCCGGCGCCCGGATTCGTCTGCTCGCCCTCGTGCCGGCCACGATCGACAGTCCGTTCGCCCGGCATGACGGCCCACGCCTCGACGTCGTCACCGGAGACAGTGCCTGGTTCGACGACAACATCCCTTGCATGAGGGCCTGCCCGGTCAACACGGACGTTGCCACCTACATCGGCCATGTCGCCGGGGGCGCCTTCGGCCTGGCGGCGCAACTCAATCAGGAGCAGAACGTTTTTGCCGGCACGCTCGGCCGCACCTGTTCCCGGCCCTGCGAGGACGCCTGCCGACGGACCGTGATCGACAGCCCGATCCAGATCCGGGCGCTGAAGCGGGTCGCGACGGACCATGCGCTTCATGATCAACAGTCGGTGCCCATCCCAGAGGCGACGACAGGGAAGCTCGTCGCCGTGGTCGGGGCTGGGGTCGCGGGTCTGACGGTTGCTCGCCAGCTTCGGCTCGAAGGCCACGCTGTCACGGTCTTCGAGCGGGACCAGGTTCCCGGTGGCCTGATGGTCTCGGGTGTTCCAGCCTGGCGCCTGCCTCGTGACGTTGCCGAGACCGATATCGAGACCATTGCCGCGCTGGGCGTCACCATCGAGACGGGCCGCGAGTTGGGCCGGGATCTCGCGACAGTAGAGCTCTCCGCCAAACATGATGCCGTCGTCATCGCGACCGGGGCGCAAGCAGCCGCTTGGCTACCCGGAACGGACGCCATCCGAACAGACCTGTCCGATCCTGCGTCCGGGTTGATCGACGGCCTGTCGTTCCTCAGCCGCATCGCGAGTCGCGGGCAGCGACTGGACGGTCCCGTCGTGGTCATCGGCGGCGGGTACACCGCGTTCGACTGTGCCCGGACCGCCCGTCGACTCGCTCCAGGCGTGGTTACGATCGCGATGCGTCAAGGCCCGGCGACCGCCGTGGCCGCCGATGAGCTGGAAGCGGCCGTCTCCGAGGGCATCACCGTGCTGGCCGGATCGGCACTCATCGACATCGTCCGGGACGGCCGCCAGGTCATTGGTGCCATGCTTCGTGACGAGGCCGGGGTTGCGCGAACCGTCCCGTGCTCCCTGATCATCGCGGCGATCGGTCAGGAGCCAGACTGGAGTGTCATCGGCACCCAAGGGGATGGTGAATCGGTGGAACGTGATCGGTCCTCGATCAGCCTCGATGCGATCGGTCGTATCGCCAACTGGTCGAACGTCTGGATGGCCGGAGACGTCGTTGACGGTTCGACATCGTTCATCGACGCAATCGCCTCCGGAAAACGCACCGCTGGCGAGGTCATCAGGTGGCTAAGCGGCCCAGCAGGAGCGGACGCTCTCCCAACTGCCGCCAGTCCCGAATCGGTCATGCTCTCGCTGGATCGTCCTTCCTCACAGGCAGAGCGACGCGCTGGCAGTGGTCTGCCGGTCTGGACCGAGGACCTGCTGCATCGGCGCGTCATCGACCAGGAGCTCTATCGCGAGATCAGCCCTAAGCCGACAGAAATGCTCAGCATCGCTGGCCGGGCGCTGGAGACCGGCGACCCGGCCATCGAGGTCGATGGCGGGATGACAGCAGAGATCGGCGGTAAGGAAGCGGCTCGCTGCCTCCAGTGCCAGGTGAACATCTTCATCAATGGCGACAGATGCATTCTTTGCAATGGCTGCGTGGACGTCTGTCCGTACGGCTGCATCGAGATGCTGGGGCTGGATCAGTTGGCGACGGTCGATGGAAGCAGTCTCGATCTGTTCCCGGGGCTCAACCGCCAGACGGTAGCGATGCTGATCGACGAGGACTCCTGCATTCGCTGTGGCAAGTGCGTCGACTGGTGCCCGACGTCGTGCCTGACGATGTCTGCTCACCCTCCAACACTGGGCGGTGTACCAGACGCCTTCGACATTCGCTCACTGCTCTCGAATGGCTGATACGGAATTCGGGTGCAGACCTCGCGGTCCTCATGTGTGACGGACGGTGCCTCTCTTCCCTCTCCGCCGCGGTGCGGAAGGCCTGGGGGAGGGGTCGTCGGTCAGCCAGCCCAGAAACCGTCGAGCAGTGCCCCGGATTCCGTTTGACACGTTTCCGAACGCGAAAACGCCGTCCGGGCTTCCTCACAAGCGATGAGGGAGCCCGGACGCAATGGCCGCTTTGTATCTGGTGAACGGTGCTTCAGTTCCTTGAGCCGTTTCCAACGGGTGAGCGTGCTCACAGGTCCATCGGCAGAGCCGGGATCGACACGTCCGGTTCAGGCCGCTGGGCGTTGGGTTGTGGTGACGGCTGGCCTCACGCCCTGCGAAGCACAGGGCCTGACCTGTCAACTTGCCAGATCCTCAGCCAGACGTGGAGTCGACGCTGATTTCGCATGTCAGCCACTCCTCTCATCACCTTTGACGACCCGTGACATTGGACCGCCTTCGGAGAGATCCCCGATTAGTGATGTTCTGAGTGGAGCTTACCACCAGAATGCAGCACTGTCAAGCACCGTAGCGCCAGTTATCGTGCTGGGGTTTTGCGCGAACGTGATGAGGATCGTCGCTACTGACTGCCCCGGCCCGCGCAGAATCTCAGTAGAACAGATGCCGGGAACGTTGGATCAAAGTGGAGAACGATCGAAACAGACGCGAGGACCGAAGCGTCAAGGAAGCAGGATGACGTAAAATGTCCATTCATTGTTCTCCCCGCCATAATCGGCGGAACTCCTGCGACCAACCGCTCAGTCCGCTCGTGGATGGTCCCCCGTTCGAATCATTTGGTCTCCTGCGCCGACCACCCACATCTCCACCATGCGAAGATGGGAAGCCCGATGACCTCCGTCCCCTTGCCGGCTCTGGATGAGACGAGCTCAATCGCCGTCAGTCGCCTGCCCGTAATGGTTGGACGGGAGCAGGAGATCCAGACCTTGCTGGCGCTGGCGGCGACCCCCGGCCATCGCCTGATCACCCTGACCGGGCCGGGTGGGGCCGGCAAGACCCGACTGGTGATCCATCTCGCCCAGCTGGCGGCCGGATACTTTCCGGCCGGCGTCTGGCTGATCCCACTGTCGACCGTCATGGACCCGACACTGGTGATTCCCGCCATTGCCGAGGCGGTGGCCGCTGAAGTCCCGGACCCGACCATCACCGTCGCGACGACCGTCAACGCTCGTTTGGCCGGGCAACGTGGGCTCGTCGTTCTGGACAACGCCGAGCAAGTCATCGGATCGGCGCCGACCCTTGCGACCCTGCTGGCTCATTGCCCGACATTGACCATCCTCGCAACCAGCCGAGAACGGTTCCGGATTACCGGCGAGCAGGTCTACATCGTCCCACCGCTTGCGGTCCCGCAGAGCGGAGCGACGCTGCTCGACGAGATCACGGCCAGCGACGCCGTCCGGCTCTACGTCAGCCGGGCCCAGGCCGTCGCTCCGTCCTTCCAGCTAACGTCCGCCAATGCCGCCGCCGTGGCCGAGATCTGCCGGCAACTGGACGGACTCCCGCTCGCCCTCGAACTCGCCGCCGCCTGGGCCGATGTCCTCTCGCCGGCCGCACTGCTCGCCCGGCTGGAGCGTCGCCTCGTGCTGCTGACGGGCGGCAGCCGCGACCAGCCGGAGCGGCTCCGGACGATGCGAAACGCGATCGCCTGGAGTCACGACCTGTTGTCCCCGGCCGAGCAGATCCTCTTCCGTCGGCTGGCGGTCTTCTCCGGTGGGTTCTCCCTCGAGGCCGCCGAGAACGTCTGCGCGTCCCGGGCCGGCGACCGTAGTCTGTCGGATCCTGGCCTCGATACGGGCATCGACGCCGGCGACGTCCTAGACGGTGTCATCTCGCTGGTCGAGAAGAGCCTGATCCGCCCCTACGATGGTCCCAACGACGAGCGCCGCTTCCGGATGCTCCAGACGATCCGCGATTACGCCAGCGAACATCTCGACGCGTCTGGCGAACGAGCCATGGTCGTCACCCGGCTCACCGAGTGGGTGGCGGCCCTGGTCGAGCAGGCTCACACCGGGTTGCGCGAATCTGACCAGACCCGATGGCTCGCGACGCTGGATGCCGAGGCCGGCAACATCCGGGTCGCGCTCGGTGCAGCGGCCGGGGACGAGGTCGCGCCGCCGGGCAGCCCCGGCGAGGCGGCCCGCTTCGACCCCGTCCTGATCCTCCGCCTGACCGGGTTCATGTGGCGGTACTGGGCGCTGCGCGGACGACGCCGGGAGGGCCACGACTGGTTGATCCGAGCTCTCGGGATGCCTGGCGTCGACCAGGCCCCGATCTTCGATCGGGCCCTCGCGTCGCTGATCCTGGGCAACTTCGAGCGCGCCGTCGGCAACGTCCACGGGGCGAGATCAGCCTACGAGACGGCGTTGGCCCTTTGGCAGGAGGACGGTGACACCGAGGGCGTCGCCGATGCCAAAACCAACCTCGCCCTGCTCGCGATCGTCGGGGGCGACTACGCCACCGCCCGGCTGCTCCTCGAGGAGACCCTGGTCCTGCGGCAACAGCGTCCGCTGCCCTACTCGATCGCCCTGACCATCGGGACGCTGGCCGAGACCGCCGTCCTCGAACAGGACTTCGACCGCGGCGAACGCCTCGCCCGGGAGGCGATCAGCATCCGCGAGACGATCGGCGATCTTAGTGGGATCGCCTACTCGCATCACCTCCTCGCCGAGATCGCCCTGCGTCGGGGCGAGTTGACGCAAGCTCAGGGGCTGATCGACGAGAGTCTGCGTGCTTTCACCCGGATCGAGGATCAACTCGGGCTCTCGATGATCTATCGACTCACCGGACACATTGCCGCCGTCGAAGACGGTCCAGCCCGACCCGCACGACCCGCGGCCGCCTATCAGCGAGCGCTGAACGAACGGATCGCGATCGGTGATCAGGTCGGCATGGTCGAGTGCCTGATCGACATCGGCTGGCTGGTCGCTACGGCGATGACCGCGGGCGTGCGGGTCCCGCCGGAGTCCGTCGGAATCGTGAGTCTGGTCCTGGGAACGATCGACGATTACTTCCAGCGCTCGATGATGGTACCGACGCCGTTCGACCGCCCACGGCTGGCGGAGACCCGGAGGTTCATGTCGCGCTCGACAGACAATGCATCTCATCCGTCGGCTGTCCCTGTCGAGACCGTGGCCGAGCGGACCATTACCTTCCTTGACGGCTTCCTGGCCGCTGGTCAAACCGGCAGGCGGGTCGACACTGATCTTCCCGCGTCGGAGCCAGCCCGCCCGACGACGGGGAATCGACTGGGCGCGGTTGTGGCCAAGACAACCCCTCAGGTCCGGGCTCCCGCGATGTACACGCCGATGACCGACAAGGTCCCGTCAACGCAGACGATCCAGCTGACGAAGCGGGAGGCGCAGGTCCTGACGCTTATCGCCGCCGGTCGCCTGGATCGGGAGATCGCCGCGGAACTGTTTATCAGCCACCGGACGGTGACGACGCACGTCACCGCCATCCTCGCCAAGATGTCGGTTTCCTCACGCACGGCCGCGGCGGCCACCGCGGTGCGGCTTGGCATGGTCTAATCACCACATGGGAACGGTCGGCTCCGGGACCGACGGCAGCCACGGTCATGATCGGTTGACCAAAATCCGAAGTCAGTGGGCCGAAATGGGCATGACGACGTGCTCAACTGAAGAACAGATGCGAGAGAAGAGGGCAAGATGGCAGATCGTGCGGTCGTGGAGCAGGGCATCAACTGGGTCATGGCGTTCGTCGCGGGGGCGATCGCGATTGGCTTCGGCATCTACCTCCTCACGAACCCGGGCAATGCGACGGCGCTGATCGTCGGTATCGTCTCGTTCGCCCTGCTGCTCGGCAGCCTGATCCACCTGCTCCAGGGCCTGCGGCGCCACGCCAACGAGTTCGCGGCCCGAGCGGCGATCCTCAGCGGGGGCGTCGGAGTCACAGTGGGCTCGATCGTCACCCTGGATCTCTTCTATGACTACCTCGACGATCAGGCGGCCCGCGTCATCCTTGCCAGCGGCCTGATCGTCTACGGCGTCCTGGGGCTGGCCGGAATGCTCGTCCAGCGGGTCGAGGGCACGGTCGTCCGAACGATCGTCACCTGCGCCTTCGCGCTCATTTTCGCGGTCCTCCTGCTGTACTACAGCCAGGATGACCAGCTCAACACCCGTTGGTTCGGCCTCGCCCTGATCGTGACCGGGGTGCTATTGCTCGGCCTGGGATATTTCGCCCGGAACCATCAGACCCGCCTGCTGGAGCTGCGAACAGGTGGGAAGGGCAGCTCGGGTACCCGAGCTGCCGACGCTGCGACGAACGGCTCCGAGCGCAAGCCGTTCGGGCGAGGCAAGACGCCGACCGGCCCGGATCGACAGACCACCCCTGACGGCACGCCGATCCTGGCCGCCGTGCCGCGATCGGACCCTGAAGCAACAACCACGGACGGACGAACTCCCGTCATCGCTCGAACCACTGGCACGACCGCCGGCTCCGGGCAACCGGGGCAGGACACCCGCGACCGGCTGCTCGACCGGGAGGGCGCCCAGCGACCGGATGAGACCACGCCGACCAGCCGGACCTAAAGCTACGGGCACAGCCGGGCCGGCAACGGGTCGCCGAAATCTGCTGCGCCTCCGGAACCACGACCCGACAGCCGGCACGATCACGGCAGTGGTCGTATGATCGAACGAAGCACGATGAGCGGCTGGTTAGGTGGAGTACGAAATTCATCTGTTTCAGCGATTCTTCGATGCAGGACCCAATCGGGATGGACGGGTCTGCTCCCCTCTCAGGGCACTTGCGAGCCGGTGCGCCGGAGAGGGGCTGAGGGAGAGGTCTGTTCCGCCACCCGGGCGCCTCACGGGCAACTCGATTTAGCAGATAGCCCCGCCTGACGCGGGGGCAACCAGGAGAGATCGGCGATGGGGCTGGAAATCTTCGAGCGCGGCACCCTGCCCCGCTGGGTTCTCGCGAAGCAGCGGCTCGACAAGGCGGCGATCCCGTCCGGCGGCGTCGGCGCGGCAATCGCCGAACAGTTCGCCCAGCCGGGCGTCGGTGAGCGGATCACGCCCGGCCAGCGCGTCGCCATCACGGCCGGCAGCCGCGGGATAGACCGGATCGCCGAGGTCCTCCTCGCGGTCGTCTCCGAAGTCCGCGCTCGTGGCGGTCAACCGTTCATCGTCCCAGCGATGGGCAGTCACGCGGGAGCGACCGCCGAGAGCCAGATTGCCTTGCTGGATCACTACGGCGTCTCAGAAACGACGATGGGTTGTCCGATCCCCAGCAGCATGGACGTCGTCCAGCTCGGCACAGTCGAGGGCGATGTCCCGGTCTTCTTCGACCGGATCGCCTTCGAGCAGGCCGACGCAATCATCCCGGTCGGCCGGGTCAAGGCCCACACCGACTTCCGTGGGCCGATCGAGTCCGGGCTCTGCAAGATGATGGCGATCGGTCTCGGCAAGCAGCGGGGCGCCGATACGCTCCATGCCCGCAGCTTCGCCGACTTCAACCACCTCGTCCCCGCCGCCGCCGAGCTGATGATGCAGAAGGTCAACATCCCGTTCGGGATCGCCTTGATCGAGAACGGCTACAGCAAGCTCGGCATGGTCGAGGCGGTCCCGCACGAGCGCATCATCGAGCGGGAGCCGGAGTTGCTCGTGATCGCCAAGGAGCGCATGGCCCGGCTGGCCGGTGACCGGATCGACGTCCTGATGCTGGACGGGTTCGGCAAGAACATCTCCGGCGCCGGCGCGGACCCGAACGTGACCAACCGCGACGCGACCGGCCTGCTGACGATCCCCGGCCAGCCCGCTCTGCCGGTGATCCAGCGCGTCATCGTCCGCGACCTGACGCCGGAGACCGAGGGCAACGCCGCCGGGATCGGTAACCTCGACTTCGTCCTCCAGCGGGCAGCCGACAAGATCGACCGGACCAAGACGTACATGAATCAGGTCACCTCGAAGATGCCGTCCGGTGGCGGGCTGCCAATCGTGGCCGATCACGACCGCCAGGCGCTCTATCTCGCGATCGCCTCTGCGATCAACACGCCCACCGAGCAGACCCGGATCGCGCGGATTCCGAACACCAAGGATCTGGAGTACCTCTGGGTCTCGGAACCGCTCCTCGGGGACCTTCTCGCTGCCGACGCGGTCGACCAGATCGGCGAGCTGCAGGAGATCGCGTTCGACGCCGACGGGATGCTCGATCCCTCGCAGGGCTACCCAGCCTGACCGACTGTCGGTCTGACTGAGCCACCGCAGGCAGCTGAGCCAACTGATGTGCCATGAGACAGAGCCCGACCGCTATACTTTCGAAAGGTATGGACCGCCATGGCTGGGTCGTCGCTGTTCGACTTTGATCGCAGGGCAAACGTTGACAGCGCGGTTCCTGGCACGCAAAGGGAGTGGCAGCGTTTGGGCAGGTCGATCCGATTCAGCACAACCTCATTCCCAGACAACTCTCTCACCTACCGGTCGGTGCTTGGCGCGGCTCTGCTCGTTATGGCGGGACTCGTACTGCTTTTTGGCGGGCAGCAGACCGCCGCCAGTCAGACTCGTCCAGCCGTCCAGGTCGTCGGCTCCGACGTCACGCCGACCCCCCGCCCACCTCGACCCGAGATCAACCCGGTCTCCCGCGATGATGACAACGTCGTTCGTCCGGATGCAACGAGCGATGACGAGGTCAATGACCTGCCGGCGTCGGGCATCGGCTTCGCGAACCCGGCCGACGAGAACATCCAGCGCTGGACGACTCTCGTGATCGCGGCGCTCGCGCTCAACGCCGTGATCCTGTTCGGGGTGGCGGCTCGGTCGCTTCGTCGGCGACGCGTTTAGCCGAATTCGTAATGAACGGTTCAAAAAGTGAGCGGGTCGCAGTGGCTGGCTGCGACCCGCTCTGTGGTTTTCGACCTTTCGCCCGGTAGGCACCCGCTGGCTGGCCAGGTGCCGTGACGACGATCGGGGTCTCGTCTCGGAGACCGTCTGGAGTGGTCGGGGAATGACCTGATCAAAGGATATTCCGTCCGTCGTCGCAAGGGCATAAGCAGAATTACGTATTTACGGGGCTCTACGTACCCGATCAAGCCGGATCTTGATCCCGGTGGCAGTGTCAAGGTGTAAACGCATCTGAGCGATTCGGCTCGACACGATGCCCGCTCTGATCGATCCCGCTCACGTCTCGACCCTACACAGTCACGAAGCTATCGGCGTCAAGTCAATGGAGTCTCGGTCTGTCCGGTTAAGGTGCCATCGTGAGCTCCTGGTGATCCGATCGTGGAGAACAGAGAGCGCTTCGTACTGGGAGCAGAAATGGTTGACGCTGCTCGGGTGATGCTTGAGATCGGACCGAAGGGCAACAAGGTCGTGGCGGTTGCGCCGGACTGGCCCGGCCTCGAACGCGGAGCCAAGACAAGAGAGGTAGCAATCGAACAACTCCTCGCGTGCCTGCCCCGCTACACAAAGGTCGCACAACTGGCCGGACTGGAGGCCGCGTTCGCGACGGTCACCACGCTAGACGTGATCGAGGAATACCCTGGCACCGGGTCAACCGACTTCTGGGGCATCTCGTTCGCGTTTTCCGACATCGACCGACAGCAGATGTCTGACGCCGAACTGGACCGGGAACTGCGTTTGATGCAGGCCGGCTGGGCGTTCTTCGACGAGGTGCGTTCGCGCGTGTCGGCTGAGATGCAAAAGGGCCCACGCGGAGGAGGGCGAAATCGGGACCAGATCGTCAGCCATACGTTCGGCACCGAGCGGGACTGGGCGAAGAAGGTCAGGGTGATCACTCCACAAGGCGTCATGCTGACCATTGGTGGACTGCAAGCGCACCGCGAAACCTATGTCGACGCAATCCGGGCGTTCCACAGGCGCGGAGAGATGGCCCGGACGTGGCCGCTTCGCTACCTGATTCGACACACCGCCTATCACACCGTCAATCACGCCTGGGAGATGGAAGACAAGGATCTGACCACCGAAGGAACGTGATACGGAGGCGGAGCGTAGGTGGGGCAGCACCGTGATTGTTCCACTTCTGCCGATGGTCGTTGATTCTTTCCACAGCTTCACCGCTTCGTTAAGTAGGTGTTGTCATTGGCGATGCCTGGTGGGGGACCGGACCTCTCCCCCAGCCCCTCTTCAGCTTACCTGCTCGCTCATCCGCTGAAGCGGCTTCGGCTCACAGGTACCCGAAGCAGGGAGCAGACCCATCCACCGAGAGCGGGTACGTCACGTGAAACCCGCTGGAGTGAATCCGAAACGGCTTGGAGTAGCCTGTTGCTATCTGAAGTTCGGGGCGACGCGATCTGGAACCAGCCCGCTGCAAATTGAACATCATTCGTCTCTATGAAGTTGGGTAACATCATCCATTGCGCTGGCATCGGTGATCCGCTCGATCGCATCCCGCAGGGTCCGCATTCGCTCATCCGGCAGCGTCACTGGGTCCTCGACCTGACGGGCAAACGAGCCCATTGGGAGCTCGGGATCGGCGGCGAGGTACTCGCGGGACTGAAGGTAGGTCTCCAGCCGGTCGGCCTGCTTCACGAGGCGGGCTTCAGGGGTCGTCTGCTCCTCGTATTCCCGCCACGCCGCCCCAAGCTGTTGGCCCACCGCCACTGGCAGACCGTCCAGTAGTCGCACCATCGCCGCCTGCTCCGCCAGACGCTTCTCGGCGGCTCGCGCAGGGTCGCGCTCCTGGCGCTGCTCAAGGAAGCGGCGTCGAGCATCCGGTTCGCTGTCGAGCGGGACATCCTCAGGGGCATATGGCGTCGGGTCACCGGCGACCGCTTCCGGCAGATCGTGCGCCAGCGCGATGAGCATCACCCGCGCCGGGTCAATGCCAGTCTGGCGATCTGAACTTATGGGATATGTGGTGACCACCATCCAGGCCATCAGCGCGACCCGGAACGAGTGGTCGGCCACCGACTCCGTCGCCAGCGCCGGTACACCCCGGTCCAGCCAGCCGGTCCGCGGCAGGCGCTTGAGATTTCCGATCGCGCTGAGGGCCCGGGCGATAGCCTCCCACTCCAGACCATCGTCCGGGTCGGGATACTCGCCTGTTGTTTCGGCCTGGTTGTGATTTTCCATCTCCACTCCCTGCCTCTTCAAACGACCGAGCCTCGGAACTATCGCAACGGACGCTCTGCCGTGATCTGGTCCGATCGGGTAGCATCTTCCCGATAGCGACAGGACCCAGCCGTCCACGGGCAATCATCGTCGCCTCGGCCGGTGGCAGCCAACCAGGGAGTAGTCACGATGTCGACCAGTCTCAGCGGCGTGAACAACATCTACGACAAGTGGGCCGAGGCGCTGACTGGCTACTCGGTCGAGGTCAAGCCCGGCCAGACGGTCTACATCAGCGGTGGTGTCGCCGCGACTCCCCTGTTCCAGGCTTTGCACCGCTCCGTCGTCCGCCGGGGCGCCTTCCCGATCATCGTCCCGATCCTGCCGGGACTCTCGACCGATCTGCTGACCAACGGCAGCGATGAGCAGTTGATGTTCCTCTCGCCGCTCGATCAGTACGAGCGAACCGAGTGCGACGTCAACATCCGGGTCATGGCCGATACCAACACGCGGGCGCTCTCCGGCGTCGATCCGGCCCGCCAGTCGATGTATCAGTCCGCCCGCCGCGAACTCTTCACCACGTACATGCAGCGCGCCAGCGAGGGCACCCTGGACTGGACGCTGACCCTGTTCCCGACCGAGGCCTACGCTCAGGACGCCGGGATGTCGACCGAGGACTTCCAGACCTTCGTCTACCAGGCCTGCAAGCTGGACCTCGACGACCCGGTCCACGCCTGGAAGGAAGTCTATCGGGAGCAGCAGCACCTGATCGACTGGCTCCAGGGCAAGAGCGAGGTCCATCTGACCGGTCCCGACACCGACCTGAAGCTGAGCGTTGGCGGCCGGACCTGGATCAACTCCGACGCCCGGCGCAACTTCCCCGGCAGCGAGATCTTCACCGGGCCGGTCGAGACCAGCGCCAATGGCCGCATCCGGTTCAGCTACCCGGTCGTCGTGGCCGGTCGCGAGATCCAGGACATTCGGCTCCGGTTCGAAGACGGCAAGGTCGTCGACGCGGCGGCGGCGACCAACGAGGAGTATCTCACTCGCCAGCTCGACACGGACGAGGGCTCCCGGTTCCTCGGCGAGTTCGCCTTTGGGACTAACTTCGGCATCACCCAGTTCACGAAGAACATCCTCTTCGATGAGAAGATCGGCGGCACGATCCACATGGCGGTCGGCTCCGGCTACCCGGACACCGGATCGGTCAACCGCAGCGCCGTCCACTGGGACCTGATCTGCGACCTGCGCGACGGCCAGGTGACAGTCGATGGCGAGGTCTTCCACAAGGCTGGTCGGTTCACGGTCTAGGCGACGGAACTCCTCCGCAACTGCGGATGGAGAAGGGTTCACGCTGGCCGCAGGCGACCGTAACGTAGGGGCGTGGGCTTGACCCGCCCGGCGTCCGCAGGCGCCATCGCCCCGCAAGGCGATACCCTCCGTACCGGGTTTGACCGCCCTCATAAGTGCCGGATCGTTGGATCAGGCGCACAACCTCCTGGGCCATCGCACCAACCCACACGATTCCGCACCGGCGGGGTACTCACGGACGAACTTGGACCTAGACCTGGACGACCGTCTCGCCTCGCGGCGAAGGCCGATGCGGCGCCCCGGGTTGAGCCAGCGAACCGAGAGCCCACGTCCCTACGGGCGGATAGCCCCACTGCGTCGCTGAACCGGGAATGTATGGGCGACCCATAGGAGCCTATTTCAGGGCAATGGGAACTTACAGCGACTGGTCTTGACCCCAGATTTCGACGCCGGGAGAACGCAATATGGCCATCCTCGCCGATACGCTGCCGATCACCCCGATGACAGGACCACTCTCAGCGACGGTGATCGTGCCAGGCTCCAAGAGCATCACCAACCGGGCGCTCCTGATCGCCGCGCTGGCCGACGGCGAATCGGTGCTGACCGGGGCGCTGGACAGCGACGACACCCGCTACATGGCCGAGGCCGTCCGGGCGCTCGGCCTCTCTGTCACACATGACGCCGATGCCGCGACGTTCACGGTCTCCGGAGGTGGGGGAACGTTCCCGAACCGCGGGGCCGATCTGTTCGTCGGCAACTCCGGGACGTCGATGCGGTTTCTCGTCGCGGCGCTGACGCTTGGCCACGGGCGCTACCGGATCGATGGCGTGCCGAGGATGCGCGAGCGGCCGATCGACCCGCTGATCGGTGCGCTGAACGATCTCGGAGCCAGCGTACTCAGCGAGACCGACAACGGCTGCCCACCTGTCGTGGTCGTCGCGCGCGGCCTGCCGGGTGGGAACGTCGCGATACCCGGTGACAAGAGCAGCCAGTACTTCTCGGCGCTGCTGATGGCGGCACCGTACGCACAGCGGGATGTCGTCATCACGATCGAGGGCGACCTCGTCTCCAAGCCGTACATGACGATCACCGCAGCAGTCATGCGCGACTTCGGGGTCCGGACCGAGATCGACGACACCCACTGGCGGACGTTCGTGACCCCGAGCGGCCAGCGATACACCGGCCGGCACTACCCGATCGAGCCGGACGCCTCCAACGCGAGCTACTTCTTCGCAGCGGCCGCGGTCACTGGCGGAACAGTCCGAGTCCCCGGTCTGGGGCGACGATCGACGCAGGGCGACCTCGACTTCGTCCGGGTTCTCGAAGCGATGGGCTGCACCGTCACGATCGCCGACGACTACGCCGAGGTCGCGGGCCCGCCGGTCGGTCAGTTGCAGGGCGTCGATCTCGATCTCAACGCGATCTCCGACACAGCCCAGACGCTGGCCGCGATCGCGCCATTCGCCGATGGTCCGACGACGATCCGGGGGGTCGGCCACATGCGACTCAAGGAGACCGACCGGGTCGCGGCCCTTGCAACAGAGCTTCGGAAGCTCGGTCAGCTCGTCGAAGAGCGACCTGACGGCCTCAGGATCGAGCCCCGGCCCGTCACGCCAGCGACAATCGCCACCTACGACGATCACCGGATGGCAATGAGCTTCGCCATCACCGGCCTCGCGGCTCCGGGCGTCACGATCGCCGACCCCGGCTGCGTCTCCAAGACGTTCCCGGATTTCTTCGACCGCCTGGCCACCGCCCGACGCTAAGCGACTCTCGGCGAATCCTGTGGCAAGGTGCCCAATCGCCGAGCGGGTAGACTTCGACGGCATTTGGCACCGGACTCGATCGTCCGCACGGCCAAATTGGGAGCGCGTTCGCCAGATCGGCTGGCTGAATGCGTTCAGTGGACCGTCGTGACGGAGGGTATCGATTGAGACGGCTCCTTCCGATCCTTCGGTTCCTGATCCCGGCCGTCATCCTGCTTGGCATCGCCCTGTCTCACAACCTGAACGCGGTCGAGACGACGGTCTTCCATCGGGACGAGTCGCGATGGGTCGGTCGCGCCTACTTCCTCGACGAACTGATCCATGACCCACTGGGTGAGACCTGGAGCGACGGCAATCTCACCCGTAACCAGCCACCGCTGGGCTCGTACCTGATGGGCCTCGGGCTGACGCTTCAGGGACGCGACACCGACACGACCGCCCGCAACCTGCTCTATGACTTCCGGCACGACTTCCAGTGGAATGTCGAGCGGGGTCGCCAGCCCGCCGGTGAGGACATCCTGGCTGGCCGTCGGACCAATGCCGTCGTCGGGGCACTGCTCGCCGTCGTGGTCTTCGCGATCGGGCAGCAACTGGCCGCGATGACTGGCGGATGGCTAATCGGACTGATCGGCGGCGCCGTCGCGTCCGTCTTCCTGATCTACAACCCCCTGGCCACCCATATGTCGAGCTGGGCCGGGTCCGACGCGTTGCTGGCGCTGACCGTCGCCCTGGCCGGACTGACCGCGATCCGGCTGGTCGACCGGCCGGGCTGGGGCAAGGCGATCCTCCTCGGCGTGCTGCTCGGGCTCGGCGCGGCCACGAAACTCAGCCCTCTGCTCGTGGCTGCGCTGGTTGGGGTGGCGGGCGGCGCCCTGCTGATCGGCGGTCGGCCGTGGTTGCGCGGTGAGGCTGGCCAACGGCAACAGACGCTCGGATGGATGCTGATTACCTGCCCGTTCGTGGCGTTCGCGACGCTGGTGGCGTCCTACCCCTACCTCTGGTCCCAACCGATTCAGCACCTGCGGAACATGTTCGCCTACCGCTCCGACGAGATGGAGCTGCAAGGGGGCATACCAGCCCAGGGAACACCGGGCTGGACCTCCATCAACGTGGACGGAGGGCTGCCCGACGCGATGTCGCGGACCCGGTTCTGGCTTGGCGACGCGCTCTCGACCGGCCGGGTCCTTGGCGACTGGCTGAATGGCCGATTCGACTGGTCGCTGCAGATCGCCTGGCTGGACCTGACGCTGGGCGTTGCCGGCATCGGCATTCTGTTGATGACCATCCTGATCAACGGTCCAGTCTCGCGTGCCGGAGCGGGGCTGCTCGTCCTGCTCGGGCAGGCCCTGGTGATCTGGGTTGGGATGCGGGCCGACTTCGACCGGTACCAGCTGCCGATCCTCGTGGCGGTCCTCGCCGGGCTCGCGGTCGCGGTTGGGACGACCATCCTGGCGCTTCATGTGATCGCCGTCAGCGTCGTCCGCCGCCTGCGAGCCCGTGAGCTACGCCGCTGGTCGCTGCCGACGCTTCCGTGGCGACGATCCCTTCCGTCATGACCAAAGAGATCGGGCTGATTCGGTTGGGACTGCTTACTCGCTCCACGTTGCGGACTGAGTTGGTCGGACCCGCACAACCGTAGCATCGTCGCTGGGCTGATCGCTTATGATTCCGGCCACTATGGTCGACCGATCACCATCGTTGGATCGATGCGCACTCACCGCGTGACCGGTCGGCCACGGCTGAGTCAGCCGGCGCCAAGCCAGACCGATGTTCGAAGGATGTCCACGATGCGCCGGTTCCCTGTCCCGCTGCGAGACCTGCTGATCGCGGCGGCCCTGTTCGGCCTCGCCCTGTGGGTAGGTCTTGGACATGTCGCCACGACCATCCCGCATCGCGACGAGTCCCGCTGGGTCGGCCGGGCCTATTTTTTCGATGAGCTCTTCCATCCCAACAGTTCGACCTGGGCCGACGGGGTCCTGACCCGCAATCAGCCTCCGCTGGGCTCGTACCTGATGGGTCTCGGCCTGACGATCCAGGGCCACGACACGACGACCACCGCCCGCAACCTGCTCTATGACTTCACGCGCTCGGAGCGGTGGAATCAGCTTCGCGGCCGGATCCCCAGCATCGAGGACCGGGACGCCGGTCGACGGACCGACAGTTTCCTCGGTGCGCTGGTCGTCGTCCTGGTCTACGCGGTCGCCCGGCGTCTGAGCAACCGGGTCGGCGGAGTCTTCGCGGCCCTGATCCTGATCCCGAACAGTCTCTACATCTACCTTGCCTCCCTGGCCAACTCGGACATGCTGCTGACCTTCTTCGTGATCTCGTCGGCACTTGTCGCGGTGATGCTGGCCGACCGGCCGACGTGGTGGCGGGCGATCCTGCTTGGGGTCCTGCTCGGCCTCGGCACGTCGACCAAGCTGAGCCCGATCCTGGTTGCCGGGCTGGTCGCGACCTATGGCGGATTCCTGCTGATCGCCAATCAACCCTGGCGGCGGCGAAACGACGAAGATCGGACAACGATCGGCCTCGGACTGATGCTTCTGACCGTCCCATTCACCGCCTTCGCCACGTTCGCCCTGTCCTATCCGTACCTCTGGCCCAACCCGATCCGCCGCACGATCTACATGTTCCAGTACCGCAACGGCGAGATGGAGTCGCAGGGGGAGCTATGGGAGGACCGCCGGGTGCTTGGGACGTTCGACGCCCTGTCCCGGATTCGTTTTCATTATGACGAGCAGTTCTCGGTCAACCGCTGGCTCTCGAACGAGGTCCAGGTCAGGATTGGCTGGGGCTGGAACCTGCCGTGGATCGATCTCGTTCTCGGCGTGCTCGGAATCGGCCTGCTGATTCTGCTTGCCGCCCATTATGGGCTGCGAAGCAAATATGCGCTCGCGGCGTTGCTCCTGCTGGGCCAGTGCGCCGTCACCGTCGCCGGTCTCCAGGCCGACTTCGAGCGCTACTACCTGCCGATCGTGATCACGGCGTCAGTGGGCACCGGGCTGCTCATCGGTCACCTCTGGTCCTGGGGCCCGGTCTGGCTGCGCTACGTCTCCGGCTGGCTGTCCCGCCGACGGCAATCGGGAACCAAGACGAGCGCCGAGCCAGTACCTGCCAGCGCGGCAGTACCGGTCACGGTCGTCGATCGAGTCCGAACCGCCTTCTGGTCGCTGCCCGCCGCCACGCCGTCGATTGTCGATCCCGTCCCGGACCCAGCCACGGCGGCAACCCGAGGGACGACGGCCTTCCGGGCCCTCCTTCTCGCGCTCACCGTTGCACTCGGCACCATTGCTTCCCAGATCCTCACCGCCGTACGGTCCCGCCGGTAAACTCCGACGCCCGTTCTCCTGGTACTCCGCATGACCGAAGTTCCCTCCGACCGGCTATCCCGGTTCCCTGACTCCTCTCAATCCGCTCAACCCGCTCAACCCGCTCAACCCGCGGCCACGATGCCCCCCCGGACAGTTGCCTCGGCGCCATCGGCCTGGTTCGGCCGAATCGCCGGGGCGATCGCGATGCTGGTCGCGCTGGCCACCCTCGTCGGGCTGCGAGCCGTGACCGACCTGATATCGCTGCTCGACGCGCTGGCCGAGGTTACGATCGAGATCATGCCGATGGCGCTGTTCTCGCGGCTCCTTGGCATCTTCGAGACCGACGCCAAGGCCGTCCTCCTGGTCGGGCTCATCGTCGTCATCACGCTCATGGGCGCCTGGATCGGCCCACGCCTGCTGCCGACGACCACGTCGCGCGTGATCGATATTTTCCGGCCAGTCCGGGCAATTCTGCTGCTCTCGGCAGCTGGCATCGCCTTCCTGTACTGGGCAATCGCCGAGCGCGACTCGGCCGGTTTTACCTATGTGCAGCTGCTCACCGCCGCGGCCTGCGTCGTAGCGGGCGCGGTGGTCTACAGCGTCGGCACACCGCTGATCGCCCGGCTCCTGTCTCCGCCACCCGACGCCTCTGAGCTCAGCGGCGGGACACCGCGACGGGTGGTCCTGCGGGCTGTCGCCGGGGCGCTGGTCGTGATCCCGGCGGTCGTCCTCGGCCGTGAGGTCTGGCGAACGCGCTCCGGCGGCTTCCTGTCCGAGCGGCGCTCCGGGACCCTCTCGACGGCCATCACACCGACCGACGAGTTCTACGCCGTCTCCAGCAACTTCCGCGACCCCACCGGCGACGGCGGGCCAGAGTGGCGTCTCACCATCGACGGCCTGGTCGATCGGCCGCTGGTGCTCACGCTCGCTGAGGTGCAGGCGATGGCCGATCCGGACCTCGCAGTCACGCTGAACTGCATCAGCAACGAGATCGGCGGACCGCTGATCTCGACCGGACTCTGGAATGCGGCGCCGCTGGGTCGCCTCCTCGCCGAGGCGTCGCCTCAGGCTGGCGTCGTCGATGTCGTCTTCGAGGGCCGGGACGGCTATACGGATTCGATTCCACTCCAGAAGGCGCTGGCACCGGAGTGCCACCTGGCCTGGGGACTCAACGGCGAGGCTCTGCCTGCGAAACACGGAGCGCCGCTCCGAGCCCTGATCCCCGGGATTTACGGCATCAAGAGCGTCAAGTGGCTGGAGCGGATCACGCTCGTCGACACCAACCACATGGGCTACTGGCAGGACCGCGGGTGGACGGATGACGGCACGATCAAGTCGATTAGCCGGATTGACACGCCGGTCGACCGCGACGTGCTCCGGCCACAGCCAACCGAGATCGGTGGCATCGCCTGGGCGGGAACTGCCGGCGTCGATCGGGTCGAGGTCAGCACCGACGACGGGGAGACGTGGACCGCGGCGGAGATCGCCGAGCGGCCCGGCCCATACGCCTGGGTCGTCTGGCGGCTACCCTGGACCCCGACCGACGGCACCTACGACATCGCGGTTCGGCTCGTGGACGGGACCGGCGCCCTGCAGCTGGACACCGGAGACCCAACCCTCCCCGATGGAGCGACCGGCTGGCACCGGATCACGGTCGGCGTAATCTAGTGGTCTGTCACGGCTGATTGGCTGGCTCCAGACCTCTCCCCCGGCCCCCCTCTTCAGCTTACCTGCTCGCTCACCCGCTGAAGCGGCATCGGCTCCGCAGGTGCCCGGAGAGGGGAGCCGCGCTGCGAAGGGGGACGCCACGTCCCAACACATGATCGTTGACAGACCACTAGACCCTCGTCAACTGGCTACGGCGCGGCGACCGGACTTGCGGGCGCAAGCTGTCCCAGCCCGGACGACTCGTTGAGGACCTCATAGCCGGGCGCGAACTGATCCAGGTTGGGCAACTGCGCGATCGCGTCGCCGTCGTGCTCCTCGGCGAACCACGGATCGGCGAGCGCGAGCAGTCCCTCGGGGAGGCTTGCCGGGTCGATTCGCAGCGCATTCTCCTGCAGGGGGACGGGGAGCGTTGCCCACTGATGGACATAGACGTCGATCAGAACGAACAGCGTAGCAATTCCGGCTGAGCCCGTCTCGTCGGGCTGGTAGTAGAGGATCGAGTCGTCACCAAGATCGACGTCGGTCTCTTCGAGGCCGGCAATGGTTGTCGCAATCGCATCGGGCGTGGCGGCATTGTTCGCCAGGGCATCGCTCGCCCCGTCCACGATCAACTGGAAGGCCGACGCCGCCCGGTCCACGTCCTCGAACTCGAGCACCGTCAGCGTGTAGACGAGCGCCTCGGGGTCGTTCAGGTTCCAGACCGTCCGGGAGCCGGCGTCTACGACTCCAATGTCGGCAGCGTCCTGCTCGTCACCGAGAGCCGGAGTCGATTCCTGAGCTTGCGCTCGGGTGAGCGGCCGTGAAGCGACCAGCAGGGCCGGGGACAGGGTCATCATGGCAACGACGGATCGACGGTTGATCGGCATGGCTCATCCCTCATCACCGCCGCCCCGTTCAGGCAGCGACGAAATGAGCATAGCCGATCCCGAAGGACCGTCCACACCCATCCCGGTTCGGACCACGAGGAACCGGGCGCTTCGGTCCGACGACCACGTCGCTCCGGCCGCTGCCCGTGTCATCGACCGCCCGGCCGGTGAGCGGACCAGTTCAAGGCAATTGATCAGGTTGCCGGGTGAACGGGGGCGTCGTCGTCACATGGCAAGATGTGGCTTGACCACGATCAGCACCATCCCGCGGATCGATCTCATCCAATCGCCCTTGTGGAACCGCGCTGGAAGAGCCTTCGAACCGTTGGGATCTCCGATCCGGCAGGACCGAGTTGCAGAGCGCTAACGCATGCCGCCCGGTCCATCCGGACCGGGTGGAACGATTCGGATCATTCGTCGTTGACTGACCAGTGGATCAGAGGTCGAGGTCGAGCGACTCCTGCCGCTCGATCTCAGTGAAACCGGCAGGGACATCGTCGGTACCTGGCAACTGATCGATCAGCGCGGCGTCACGGTCGATGCCATCGACGAACCACGGCGTCGCAATCCCGAGGAGGACATCGACCGGCGCCTCGCCCGCTGGGGTTGCTTCCGGTGTCGCCTCGGAGCCATCAAGCGCGCCGAGGTCTGCGGCGACATAGGCCCAATAGTGGACGTTAGTGCCATCTCGAAGGTAGAGATTGATGAATGAGACGCCTTCACCAAACGGAACGTCAAACATGCGCGCCTCATCGCCCAGGTCGTCGAGTCCCTCGAGATCCGTCAGCTCTATGGCCTCAGAACCAGCAGCGGGGGTACCACTGTCTCCAGCATCAGCCGCGTCGGCGTTGAAGGAAGTAATCGTGGCGTCGATCAGTTCCTGAAGCCCGTTGCTCGCCGCGTCGTCGTCCTCGAAGCTCAGGACAGCCAGGATGAGGGTGGTAGAACCGTCCTCGCCGGCGAAGGTAATCGCTGACGCATCGGTGACCCCCTCTGGCTGGTCACCCGTTCCTTGGGCAGCAAATGCCTGCGGAGCAGCTGAGAGTCCGATGACCACTGCGAGTACGACCGCGATTGCGCGAAGCGCAATGGCTGCATTGCTGACCATGAGACCTCCTGAAAACATTAAAGCATCTTTCGCCGATCATGAACGACGCACACATTTCGGGCTCGTCGTTCCTATCAAGTTTATCACTGACGACGCCAAATCGTTGACATCCTGAATCTTGGCCAGAATAGCGGCGATACGAATGAGATGATCCAGCCGTCCGGTGAAGTGAAGGAGCATCAGGTGCAATGACAAGGATTGCCTTGCGACGTGGCGTCGCGATCGATGGAAGCCCTCGGTCACAGGATACGACCGAGGGCTTGAGCAGAATGAAATGATGCCCTTGGAGATGATCGTCCCAACCGACCACAGAAGATGGATCCGGCCGGCGATCTCTTCGTAACCGTCCGTGATGGGGGCGTCCATTGGCAACCGATCAGACAACGGACCTGTGCTGTCGCCCTCGACGAACCAGCAGTTAGCCAACCCGACCATCAGATCCAGCGCACCAGCGCCCATCCCCACCGTCCCCCTCGGCGTGACGTCCGGCGCGTCGCCCAGTGCCGCTGTGGCCGCCGTGTTACCGACGAGCCCCTGGATCTGCGCTCAGGACGCGGCAGGTCCAGCACGAGCCCCGATCCGGTCGCGGAGAGACCCGTCAGGATGGCAATTGCAACGATCGGACCGCGAAGCAGCGCGATCGAATGTCGGAACATCAAATCGACCGAGCAGAGGGTGCCGATGGCTACGATGACCTTGACCAGGGCCGCACTCCACGACGCATGGATCTCTCCAGCGGCCGGATTAGCGGGAGGGTCGGACGCCCAGCCAGACGGCCTCACCATTGACCTGGTTTGAAGGCCGCTCGCCCCGAAGAACCGCCAGAACCGCACCGGCCGCCATTCGGGCCATCTCATCCCGGGCGGCGACGGTCGCCGAGCCGATATGCGGCACGACGATCGCCCGGGGCTCCCGGACCAGTGGGTGGTCGGCGGCGAGCGGTTCCGGGTCGGTCACGTCCAGCCCAGCCCCGGCGATCGTGCCAGCCGCCAGCGCCTGAACGAGCGCCACCTGGTCGACAACTGGTCCCCGCGCCGTGTTGACGAGGATGGCGGTCGGCTTCATCAGGCCGAGTTCTCGGGCACCAATCAGGTGCCGGGTCTCGTCACCAAGCGGCACATGGATGGACACGAAGTCGCTCCGGGTAAGCAGGTCATCGAGGTCGACGGCCGTCATGCCGATCGACTTTGCCTCGTCACTCAGCCGACCAGATCGGGACCAGCCCAGGAGCCGCATCCCGAAGCCCGTCCCGCGCCGGGCGACCTCGGTCCCGATCCGTCCCGGCCCGATGATCCCGAGCGTCCGGCCGTGGAACTCCTGCCCGAGCAACAGCTGTGGTCCCCAGGTCCGCCATTGTCCGGCCCGGACGTAGTCCGCGGCCTCGACCAATCGCCGGGCCGACGCCATGAGCAACGCGAAGGCGAGATCAGCGGTGGCGTGGGTCAACGCGTCGGGCGTGTTGCAGACCGCGACTCCGCGCTCGGTCGCCGCGGACACATCGATGTTGTCGTAACCGACCGCGTAGTTCGCGACGACCCGGAGCTGCGGTTCCCGGTCCAGCGTCTCGCTGTCCACCCGATCGGAGAGCAGCGTCACCACTCCGTCACAGCCTTGGAGTAGCTCAGCCAGCTGGTCCGGCGTGGGTGGCAGCTCCTCGGGCCAGATCCGCAAATCAGTGATCTCGGGCGACGACCGCAGGAGCTCCAGCCCCGCCTCAGGAACCATCCGGGTAACGGCGACGGTGAGTCTGGCGACGGGTGGGGTCATGGGATGTTCCTCCTGGTCGGTCTTGACCGAGCCAGGACCCGGCGGAATGGTTCCCGCCAGGCGCTGGCTGGTTCACGGTCTCGCTACGACCTGGTTCGGCGCTGATCGGCTGGGATGTGCCCAACGGCGCCGTCGGCGCCAGCCTCCTTGATGTAGGTCGGATGAAGCTGGACCGGTTTCGACGACTTGCGCAGCCGAATGTTGAGTAGCTCGACGATCACCGCGAAGGCCATGGCGGCGTAGATGTAGCCCTTCTCGACATGGGCACCCCAGCCTTCGATCACCAGCGAGAAGCCGATCAGGATCAGGAAACTCAGCGCGAGCATCTTGACCGTCGGATGGCGGTTGACGAACTCGCTGATGTAGCCGGCCGAGACGAGCATCACGCCGATGGCAATGACGACGGCCGCCACCATCACGATGATGTCGTCGGCCATCCCGACCGCGGTGATGACAGAGTCGAGCGAGAAGACGAGGTCGAGCAGGAGGATCTGAACGATCGTCGCAGAGAACGTCGCGGTCGCGACGTGTGCCCCGGCTACGGCAACATGGGCAGTCTCCCCTTCAAGTTTCTCATGGATCTCGAAGGTCGCCTTGGCGATCAGGAACAGGCCACCGGTCAGCAGGATCAGATCCCGGCCGGAGAACCCGTGGCTGAGGATGGTGAACAGATCCTCCTCGAGGCCGATGATCCAGCCGAGTGACAGCAGCAGCAGGATCCGCATCACCATCGCGAGGATCAGGCCGAGGTTCCGAGCGAACTTCTGCCGGGCCTTCGGGAGCTTGTCGACCAGGATCGAGATGAAGATGATATTGTCGATCCCGAGAACGATCTCGAGCGCGGTCAGGGTCAGGAGCGCGATCAGGCCTTCAGTCGTCAAGAGCGGCTCGAACATGGGTCGCAAGTACTCCGGGTGTCCGCCGCTTGCGGGATCACGCGTCCCGCTCGGCCGCACGGCAGACGAACGGTGCAGATACTACTCGCAGTCGGGTCATCGGCTTACCCGAAACATCGACAAACCTGACACGATCTGATCACGACATCCGTATAGAGTGCCAACACCCCACGACATCCAGGTCGGACTCGGGACAAGACCAGAGCGAACGCCGAACGGCATGCGAAGATCGAGGTGGCGGGATGACTGACGGCAAACACCAGTCTGGCCCGCTCATTTCCATGGCGCTGATCGTTCGCGACGGCGCGGCGACCCTTGACCGCTGCCTCGCTTCTCTGGTCGGCCAGGTGGACGAGATCATCATCGTGGACATCGGCTCCACCGACGACACCCGCGCGATCCGCTACACCGACCGCGTCTTCGATTTCGTATGGGTGGACGATTTCGCGACCGCTCGTCAGTTCGCCCACGATCAGGCGAATGGCGAGTGGGTCGGGTGGCAGGATGCCGACGAAGTTCTGGTCGGTGTCGGGAACCTGCGCGGTGCCGTAGCGGAAGTCCATCCAGCGGCCAATCAGATCCTGTGGCGAACGCTGCTCGGGAGTGACAGGTTCGGCCAGCCGCTCCTGACCTATTGGCGCGAACGGCTGGTCCGGAACGACGGGCGCCACCGTTGGAGCAGCGCCGTTCACGAGAATCTCGTCGCCGTCGATCCAGCCACGGCGCCAAGCGTGGCGGTCCGGTTCGAGGCCGTTCAGACCCGGCACGAGGACGCGGTTGGCGGCGACGGTTCGGACCGGAACCTCCGCATTCTGCTGGCATCAGTCGCCCGGACTGACAACCCGTCTCGTTCCGTAGGCCGGAGTGAACTGGCCCCGAACGCACATTTTCCGACTGTATTTGTCGGCATTCGCTCCATGGCCCATCTGGTATCTGTCAAAAGACAGGACTCTGGTCGCACTCAAAAGTCAGAGCTACCACTCGTTCCGCCCGACGGCGTGGCAGCGAGACCATCCAACTGGTAGAATTATGAGCGGAAACGAGACTCATTCGCAGTATGCGCCGACAGTTGTTGGGGGACTCGGGACCGTAGGGTGGAGCATATGGAACAGCCACTGGTGAAGGTCTATCGCAACACGACGCAGCGCGCCGACATCCTGACGGAGGTCAGGGTGGCGGAGCGCCACCTGACTGCTGGGGAAATCTTCGAGCGCGTCCGGCGCCGCAACCCGCGCATTGCCTACGGGACGGTCTACCGATCACTGCACGTGCTGGCGGAGCAGGGCCTCATCCTGGAGCTGACCTTCGCGGATCAGGCGAGTCGCTTCGATGCCCGCGTCGACCGGCATGATCACGTTCAGTGCCTGTCCTGCGGGATCATCGACGACGTCGATGTCCCCGTAGCCCTGCTTGCCGGGCATGTCGCCGGAGAGCAGAGCGGGTTCCATGTCACCGGCCACCACACGGTCTTTACCGGTCTCTGTCCGGCGTGCCGGTCACGTCCAGGCTCAACTGGAAACGACTAGACCCAGCCAGCACTTCCAAACGACGAACGGGCTTTCACGTACTCCTGATTCATCTGTTCGGCCCCGTCGGGGGACCGATTCTCACTAGCCACATGGTCGCCCCATCTGGGCGACAACGAGTGCCAGAGGAGACCCCAGCACTATGGCTGACGCCACGACTTCCGCCGCTCCAATGTTCGTGATCGAAGATCTTCATGCCAGCATCGAGGACAAAGAGATCCTCAAGGGCATCAACCTGACCGTGAACCTTGGTGAGATCCACGCCATCATGGGTCCCAACGGTTCCGGGAAGAGCACGCTCGCGAACATCATCGCCGGGAACCCGACGTACGAGGTGACGAGCGGCGCGATCTACTACAAGGGTGAGAACATTCTGGAGTGGGCGCCGGACGAGCGGGCCCAGAGGGGGCTGTTCCTCGCCTTCCAGTACCCGACGGTCATCCCCGGCGTCTCGATGGCCAACTTCCTCCGGATGGCCGTGGGCAACACTCGCAAGGCCCGCAATGCCGCCGCCGAGGCCGCGGGCGGGACGGTTTCCCCGTTCACCCCGCGCGAGTTCCGCCGGCTAATGCGCGAGAAGATGGCGCTCCTGAAGATGGACGACTCGTTCGCTTCCCGCTACCTCAATGAGGGGTTCTCCGGCGGAGAGAAGAAGCGGGCCGAGATCCTCCAGCTGGCGTTGCTGGAGCCAAGTCTGGCCGTCCTCGACGAGACCGACTCCGGCCTCGACATCGACGCCCTTCGGGTCGTGTCCGAGGGCGTCAACACGCTCTTCAACGACCAGATGGGCCTGATCCTCATCACCCACTATCAGCGGCTGCTGGACTACATCAAGCCGCATTACGTCCACATCGTCATGGACGGTCGGATCGTGCGCAGTGGTGGCCCGGAACTGGCCCACGAACTTGAGCGGGGCGGGTACGAAGGCATCCGCACCGAACTGGCCGCCGCGGCTGGCGCCTGATCCCGTCCGCCCCCGTCCCGATTTCCCGACACCGCACCTCAGGGACGTCCGACCGGCAGCATGACTGCTGATCCGTCTCACACAGGAGTTCACACCCATGGTTGCTGCCGAGAAGCCCCAGGTCGATATAGGCGATTACAAGTTCGGGTTCCACGACACCGAAGAGCCCGTGTTCAAGAGCAAGCGCGGCCTGACCCGAGAGGGCGTCAAGCAGATCTCGGACATGAAGGGCGAGCCCGACTGGATGCTGGAGTACCGGTTGAAGGCGTATGACCACTACATCTCCCGGCCGATGCCGGAGTGGGGCGGCAACCTCGCCGAGATCGACTTCGACAACATCTTCTATTACATCCGGCCGGCCGAGAAGCAGGGCAAGACCTGGGACGAGGTTCCGGCCTACATCAAGGATACGTTCGAGAAGCTCGGCATTCCGGAGGCGGAGCGAAAGTTCCTCGCCGGTGTCGGCGCCCAGTATGAGTCCGAGGTGATCTATCACTCGCTCCGCAAGGACCTCGAGGAGCTGGGCGTTCTGTTCCTCGACATGGACTCGGCGGTCCGTGAGCACCCGGAGATCGTCAAGCAGTACTTCGGCACGGTGATCCCGGCCAACGACAACAAGTTCGCCGCGCTGAACTCGGCCGTCTGGTCGGGCGGCTCCTTCATCTACGTGCCGGAGGGCGTCCGGATCGAAGTGCCGCTTCAGGCCTACTTCCGGATCAACGCCGAGAACATGGGTCAGTTCGAACGGACGCTGATCATCGCGGCGCCGGGCTCCTACGTCCACTACGTCGAGGGCTGCACGGCGCCGACATACTCGACCGACAGCCTCCACTCCGCAGTCGTCGAGATCATCGTGCAGGAGGGCGCCCGCGTCCGCTACACGACGATCCAGAACTGGTCCAAGAACGTCTTCAACCTCGTCACCAAGCGCGCCGTCGCGTACAAGAACGCGACGATGGAGTGGGTCGACGGCAACCTCGGTTCCAAGCTGACGATGAAGTATCCGGCGGTCTGGCTGATGGAAGAGGGCGCTCGCGGCGAGATCCTCTCGGTCGCCTTCTCCAGCGACGGCCAGCATCAGGACGCCGGCGGCAAGGTCGTCCACGTCGCCCCGAACACGTCCTCGCAGATCATCTCCAAGTCGATCTCCAAGGGCAGCGGGCGAAGCTCGTACCGGGGCCTGGTGAAGGTCCACAAGGGCGCGACCAACGTGAAGAGCAACGTCGTCTGCGACGCGCTGCTGCTGAACGAGGAGAGCCGGACCGACACCTACCCGTACATGGAGATCGAGGAGGAAGAGGTATCGATCGGCCACGAGGCGACCGTGTCGAAGGTCGCCGAGGACCAGATCTTCTACCTCCAGAGCCGCGGCCTGACGCAGGACGAGGCGATGAGCATGATCGTCAACGGCTTCATCGAGCCAATCGCGAAGGAACTCCCGCTTGAGTACGCGGTCGAGCTCAATCGCCTGATCCAGCTCGAGATGGAAGGCTCGGTCGGGTAGTCCGACCGGACCCCTCCCCCCAGCCCCCTCCCCATCTCGACCCGCGCTCCGTCGCCTTCGGGCGACTACGCGGCAGGTCGGATGGAGAGGGGGAGCACGTCTTGTCGGGAACCGTGCAAATCGATCCCGATATCTTCATGTGAGGACGCTCCAAGATGTCCATCGAGGCACCCGCCGTTCTGGTGGGCTTTTCCCGGGAGGCGCTCAACGCGCTGATCGCGACCCGAAACGAGCCCGAGTGGGTCTCGGACGCTCGCCGCGCCGCGTTCGAGACCTATGAGCAGACGCCAATGCCCACACGCTCCGATGAGCAGTGGCGTCGGACCGATCTGCGCAGCCTACGGCTGACTCAGCTCGCGCCGTTCGCCAACGAGGGCCAGCCGATCCTCGCTGGTGCTGCCGAGCTCGCTCAGCTCGACCAGGCTGAGGGCGGCACGATGGACATCTCCGGCGCGCGAGCCGGGATTACCGTCCAGCGCGACGCCGCCACGATCTACACCGAGGCCGCGGCTGACTTCGCCGCTCAGGGCGTCGTCTTCACCAACCTCGCTACCGCATTCCGCGAGCACGGCGACCTGATCCGTCCGCACTTCGCGACGACGGCCGTCCCGGCGACGACCGGCAAGTTCGAGGCGCTTCACGCCGCCTTCTGGCAGGGCGGGGCGTTCCTGTACGTGCCGAAGGGCGTCACCGTTGGACTACCTTTCCGACAGTTCGTGATGGCGACGACGGCCGGCTCGTCGGTCTTCAACCACACGCTGGTCGTCCTTGAGGATGGCGCCGAGGCGTTCATGGTCGATGACTACCACTCCGCCGACGGCGACGGGCAGATCTTCGCCAGCAATGTCGTCGAGCTCATCCTTGGCCAGAACGCGCAGCTCCGCTACGTCCAGGTTCAGGACTGGGGCCGCAACGTCCACTCCATGCTGAACGAGCGAGCGACGCTGGCCGACCGGGCCGAGCTCAAATCCCTGCACGTCACGCTTGGCGCGAAGTGGGCCCGCAGCTCGATCGGCTCCCGCCTCCAGGGGCGTGACACGCTGGCCGAGATGCTTGGAATCACCTTTGCCGACGGCGACCAGTTCTTCGACCACCACACTTGGCAGGAGCACGAGTCGCCCTACGCGACGAGCGACCTCGAGTTCAAGACGGCCCTGAAGGATAGTGCCCGCACCGTTTACTCCGGGCTGATCCGGGTCCATGAGGGTGCCCAGAAGACGGATGCCTACCAGCAGAACCGCAACCTGATCCTGAGCCGCAAGGCCCGAGCGGATACGATTCCGAACCTCGAGATTGCCGCTAATGACGTCCGCTGCACCCATGGCGCGACGATCAGCCAGGTCGAGCCCGAGCACCTCTTCTATCTTCAGGCCCGTGGCATCCCCCGGACTGAGGCCCAGAAGCTGATCGTCGAAGGCTTCTTCCGGCCGGTGATCGACCGCATCCCGGTGGAGGAGATCCAGGACTTCCTTGGGAACGCCATCGCCCGCAAGGTCGGTTACTAGCTCGCAAGGTCGATCACTGCAACAGTCCGAACGCTCATTCGCCGTCGGTATCCTCGGAGGAGTTTCAACAACATCGATTCGCTTTGGTGCGCTCGCTCGGCTGCGTGCCTGTGAGGACTTCTGATGCCCGACCAGAACAACCCCGGGCCTTCCGATGCGACGCTACTCCGGCGGCTTCGATGGCTATCCGTGTTGGCACCGCTGGCTTTCCTTGCGCTCGTCGAGGTCGTTCGACTCTGGCTCGGCTTGTCTGTTTCGGCGAGCCCCCAGACGTACCTGGGGCTCCTGATCGTCGTTGGGGCGGCGACGGCGGGGTTTGCGTGGGCTGTCTTTGGCGTAATCGATCGGCTTCAAGCCAGGCTGCCACAGCGCAACCTCGCGCTTTCCGCCCTCGATACCGCCGGCCTCGCTATCGTTCGTGGACTGGACCTGCAGGTTGTCCTTCAGGGGGTAGTCGATCAGGCAAGGGAACTGTCTGGGGCCCGCTATGGAGCCTTGTCCTACCCAGTGCAGGGTCAGGAGCATCCGGTGTTCCTGACTTCCGGTATCAGCGCGGAGGAGCGTGGCGCGCTTGGCCCAACGCCAAGGGGTCACGGGCTCCTCGGTGTCGTAATGTCTGATGGTGAGCATTTGCGCATGGTAGATCTCACCCGCGACCCGCGTTCGGTCGGTTTCCCGCCGAACCACCCACCTATGCGGTCGCTGCTTGCCGTTCCGATCCCCGGGCCCAACGGCCTGCTTGGCAATCTCTATGTCAGTGAGAAGGGCGACGGCGCCGGTTTCACGATTGAGGACGAGCGCACGCTGGAACGATTCGCCACCCATGCGGCCCTGGCGATCGGAAACGCGAGGCTTCACCAGCAAGGGCAGGCTCTCGCAACGACTGAGGAGCGAGAGCGCATCGCCAGAGAACTTCACGACAACATGGCGCAGGTGCTTGGCTACGTCAGTACCAAGGCTCAGGCGGTTGAGGCGCTGATCTCCCGTGGAGAGGCTGAACGCGCCACTGAGCAGACCAGACAACTGGCTGACGCGGCCCGGGCGGCCTACGCCGATGTCCGCGAAGGTATTCTGGGTCTCCGCTCCACGCTGAATCGCGAGCTTGGGTTCGTCGGAACACTTCGCGAGTACCTTGCTGCCTGGCAAGGACAGAGCGGGGTGGTCGGGACGCTCATCGCCGATGGCAACGGCTATCACGACCTTCCTCTCTCGCCCACAAGCGAGGTTCAGTTGCTCCGGATCGTCCAGGAGGCATTGGCAAACGTCCGCAAACATGCCGGGGCGCAAGAGGTCAGGGTGAGAATCCGCGTTGAGGTCGATCAGGTCATCATCACGATCGCTGACGATGGTCAGGGATTCGCACCAGATGACGCTTCACGCAGCTTGCGCCCACGCTTCGGGTTGGCGACGATGCGGGAACGGGCGCAGGCAATCGGCGCGACGTTCGAACTGGACCACGGGCCGGGCCGGGGAACCCGAATCACCCTCCTCGTACCAACCGATCTCTCCCTGTCCATCGGTTCGGAAGACGTCCTCTCGACCGCTATCCCAGGCCGGAGTTGACGGATGCGTGTGATCATCGCGGACGACCATACGTTGTTCCGCGACGGGCTCCGCAGCCTGCTCGAGGCCTATGGAGCCGAGGTCGTGGCGGAGGCGCGAACCGGACGGGAGGCGATCGAACTCGCTCGTCTCCATCGTCCCGACGTCGTCCTGATGGACCTCTCGATGCCAGAGATGGGCGGCCTCGCGGCGACCCGACTGATCAAGGCTGAGTCCCCCGATCTCGCGATCGTCGTGTTGACGGCGTCCGAGGACGAGGCCGACCTCTTCGAGGCCATTAAGTCCGGAGCGCAGGGCTTTCTTCCCAAGGACGTCGATGCTCGTCGTCTGTTCGAGCTCCTTGAGGGGGTGGAGCGCGGCGAACCCGCGCTGACCCCGGAACTCGCCCGAAAGGTTCTGGCCGAATTCGCCCGACCGGTGACCGATCGGTCAGCCCCACTCCGGCCGACCCTGACCGACCGGGAACGCAACGTACTCGACCTCCTGATTGCCGGCATAACCTCCAACCGGGAGCTCGGCGCCCGCCTGTTCATCAGCGAGAACACGGTCAAGTACCACCTGCGGAACATCCTTGCCAAGCTCCACCTCGAGAACCGGGCGCAGGTGATCGCCTGGGCCGTTCGCAATGGACTCGCGGATCGTGCCCCGGGGTAGCGGCCACCCCCTGACCTCGTCGCCCTGGATCTGCCACCCTTTTGGGTGGGGCCCACCCCTTCTCTCCCCGACAGTTTGTGACCGGACACGAGGAGCGAGACAGCATGACCACCACCCGAGCAGCGAAACTGGCTGATGTTGAAACATCCGGGTTCGCCGTCAGGAGTCGCCATG
>JAABUN010001017.1_pt1 | contig 66800 bp, 58 predicted proteins | sample 5559311 | NCBI WGS metagenome assembly JAABUN01 (sample SAMN10711877, study PRJNA513370) | rock metagenome | isolation source: Antarctica rocks | place: Antarctica: Victoria Land, Siegfried Peak sud | reverse complement strand
CACCGTCCAGATCCGTGCCGGCAACCAAATCCTCACCGCCGAAGACCCACTTCCGCACGATCTACGCGACGCTCTCGCGCTCATCAACTGAACTCGACGGTGCGCACTAGTTTGGCCGAAGTCAGGTGACCAGCGTCATGCCGAGGGCCACCAGCAGCAGCGGCGCACCGTTGCGCAGGATGTCGATCGGGGCGCCGTACAGGTGACCGTCGCGCACGGTCACGGCCAGGAAGCCGGGCGCGCGCACGGTGTTGGCGACCAGCAGCCCGGCCAGGGCCATCAGCGGCCAGAACAGGCGGTGCCTGCTCAGCTCTCCCAGGGCGGTCATACCGCTACCTCCGATCCTGCGATCAGGCCGACGAGGTCGTGCACGGTGACGTCGGTGTCGTTGACGATCTCGGCGACCTTGTGCCGGTCGCGCATCACGGCGATGCGGTGGCTGAGGCGCACCACCTCCTCCAGCTCGGCAGAGATGAAGACCACCGACATCCCCTGGCTCGCCAGCTCGGCGACCAGCCGCTGGATCTCCGCCTTGGCACCCACGTCGATCCCGCGGGTCGGCTCGTCCAGGATGAGGAGCCTGGGCACCGTGGCCAGCCACCGGGCGAGCAGCACCTTCTGCTGGTTTCCACCGGAGGTTGCGCAACAACGCATCAGGGTTCGCAGGCCGGATGCCCAGGGCGCTGATGTAGCGGTCGACCACCTCGTCGACCTGACGGCGCGGGATGCGACGGACCCAGCCGCGTTCCGCCTGCAGGCCCAGCACGATGTTCTCGCGCACCGTGAGGTCACCGACGACCCCCTCGGCCTTGCGGCTCTCCGAGGAGAAGGCGATGTCGTGGGCCAGCGCCGCCCGGGGCGAGCGCAGGCGGGCCACCGCGCCGGCCACCAGGGTGCGGCCGCTGTCGGCGCGGTCGGCACCGCTGAGCAACCGGGCGACCTCGGTGCGCCCCGACCCGAGCAGGCCTGCCAGGCCAACGACCTCGCCGGGGTAGACGTCGAGGTCGAACGGCTGGACGGAGCCCTTGCGGCCCAGGCCGATGGCCTGCAGGTACGGCGCGCCCGCGCTGTCCACGACGGTCCGCTTGGGCGCCTCCTCCAGCTCGTCGAGCACCTCGAGGGAGATGCCGATCATCTTCGAGACGAGCTCGCGCCGCGGCAGGCTCGAGGTCAGGTACTCCCCGACCAGCCGGCCGTTGCGCAGGATCGTCATGCGGTCGGAGATGGCGTACACCTGCTCGAGGAAGTGGGACACGAAGAGGATGGCCACCCCCCGTGCGCGCAGGGTGCGGATCACGGCGAACAGCTGCTCCACCTCGTCGTTGTCCAGGCTGGACGTCGGTTCGTCCAGGATGACGACCTTGGCGTCAGCCACCATCGCCCGGGCGATCGCCACGAGCTGCTGCACCGCGATGGAGTGGGAGGCGAGCAGCGACTCCGGGGCGATGTCCAGGTTCAGCGCGACCAGGTGCTCCCTGGACCTGGCACGCGTTGCGCGCCAGCTGATCACGGGTCCGCGCCGCACCTCGTGGCCGAGCATGATGTTCTCTGCCACGGTGAGGTTCTCGCACAGGTTGACCTCTTGGTAGACGGTGCTGATCCCGGCCGCCTGCGCCTGGGCGGGGCCGGCAAAGGCCTGCTCTCTGCCGTCCACCTCGATGCTGCCCGCGTCGGTGCGGTACACCCCCGTCAGGGCCTTGATCAGGGTGGACTTGCCGGCTCCGTTCTCGCCCATCAGGGCCATCACCTCACCCGCACGCACGGTGAGGTCCACACCGTCTAGTGCCTTGACGCCGGGGAACTCGATCGAGATCCCGCGCATCACGACGACCGGGTGGGCGCTTGACGTCTTCGTCATCGGAACCTTCCGTGAGGCTGTCGGCACGTCTGCGAGGTGGCACGCCTCGGGGTGCGGCGGCGCGGACCACCGCACCCCGAAGCCGTCTGGTGGAGTCAGTACTCCCGGTCTGCCAGGACCTTCTTGGCCTCCTCCTGGGTGAAGGCGGCGTCCTCGACGACGATGCGCTTCTCCACCTCCTCGCCGGCGACCACGTTCTTGATGATCTCGGCGAGGTCGGGACCGAGCAGCGGGTTGCACTCGACGATGTAGCTGATCTCCCCGTCCGCCAGCGCCTGCATGCCGTCCTTGACGGCGTCGATGGTGACGATCTTGATGTCCTCGCCCGGAACCAAGCCGGCGGCCTCGATCGCCTCGATCGCGCCCAGGCCCATGTCGTCGTTGTGCGCGTAGACCACGTCGATGTCTTCCTCGCTCTGCAGGAAGCCCTCCATCACCTGCTTGCCCTCGGTGCGGGTGAAGTTGCCTGTCTGCGAGGCCACGACGGTGATGTTCGAGTTGTCTTCGATCGCCGTCTCGAACCCCTCCTTGCGGTCGATCGCCGGAGCCGAGCCCGTGGTGCCCTGCAGCTCGACCACGTTGATGGGCTCGGTACCGAGCTCCTCGGACACCCACGCTCCGGCCCGCTTGCCCTCCTCGACGAAGTCCGACCCGATGAAGGAGACGTAGAGCGAGTCGTCCTCGGAGTCCACCGCACGGTCGGTCAGCACGACGGGGATGTCCGCCGCCTTGGCCTCCTCCAGCACGGAGTCCCAGCCGGTCTCCACGACCGGTGAGAAGGCGATGACGTCGACACCCTGGGCGATGTAGGAGCGCAGCGCCTGGATCTGGTTCTCCTGCTTCTGCTGCGCGTCGGAGAACTTCAGGTCGAAACCGTTCTCCTGCGTGAGGGCTCCCTGGATCGACGTGGTGTTGGCTGCCCGCCACCCGCTCTCCGAGCCCACCTGGGAGAAGCCGACGGTGATGGTGTCATCCTGCGCACCTGCCTCTGCTGCTCCGGTGCCGGTGTCGCCGCCGCAGGCGGACAGCGTGAGTGCCATCGCACCGGCCAGGACCCCGATCCGCGCACGCTCCATGCGTTCCATTGCGTTTCTCCTTCAGCTGCGTCCCGGCCTCGTTGCCGGTGCGGAGCGACGCGCGAGGTGCATCTCCGTCGTCCGTAGCCAAATGTTAGCGCTAACATCATCTCAGTCAACCCTTTCCCGTAACGACTGCGTGACGTCGCCGCGTGGGCTCGCCATGCGCAAGGGTGCAGCATCTTTGCCCTCCCGCGGGCAACAACGCTGCGCTCTTCGCCGGCCTCAGCTGGGCGGGGCGGTGCTGCTCCGCACGATCAGCGCAGGCCGGATCAGCTCACGCCCGGCCCCGTCCGGCGCAGCCGTCAGCGCGTCCAGCATGACGGCGAGGGAACGACGTCCGAGCTCGTGGAAGGGCTGGCGCACCGTGGTGAGCGGCGGGATGAAGTGCTCGGACCCCTGCACGTCGTCGAACCCCACCACCGAGACCTCGCCGGGGACGTCGACCCCCGCCTCGGCAAAGGCGTGCAGCAGCCCGAGCGCCAGCTGGTCGTTGCTGGCGAAGACCGCAGAGGGCCCGTTCCCCGCCTGCAGGCGCTCGACGATCGACCGCCCGGCCTCGTACCCGCGATCGGCGCTCCAGTCGCACACGAGCACCTCGGGCACCGGCCGGCCCGCCGCCAGCAGGGCCTGGCGCCACCCCACCTCGCGCTCGCGGGCGTCGAACCAGTCCGGCGGGCCGCTGAGGTGCAGGACCGAGGTGTGTCCCAGGTCCAGCAGGTGCTCCGTCGCCAGCCGGGCGCCGAGCCGCTGGTCCACCGAGACGCTGATGGTCGCGTGCGGCCGTGCGCCGTCCGGGGAGACCGACCCCGACTCCGGCCGGGCGGCGATCAGCACCACCGGCACCGGGGAGCGGAACGCGTCGACCGCAGCGGCCACGTCGTCCTGCGGGGCGATCACCGAGATGGCCTCGACGCCCTGCGCCATGAAGTGCTCCAGCACCCCGTCCATGGTCCGCGCGTCGAACTGACGGATCGTGGCGACGCTGACGAAGTACCCCGCCTCCCTGGCCGCCTCCTCCAGCGCCATCAGGGTGCTGGTGGGGCCGTACAGGGCGGATCCCGTGGTCAGCACGCCGATGGTCCCGGTGCGACGGGTGACCAGGGCCCGTGCCGCGCTGTTGCGGCGGTAGCCGAGCTGGCTGATGGCCGCCGTCACCCGCTCGCGGGTGTCCGGTCGGACGCTGGGATGTCCGTTCAGCACCCGGGACACGGTCTGGTGGGACACGGCGGCCACGGCAGCCACGTCGCTCATCGACGGTGGTCTGCCGGCGCCGTCGCGCTGGTCGCTGCGCACCTCTCAGCGCGCAGGCGGCAGCTGCTGGCCGAACTCACGCCTCGCGGCGGCTGCCACCCGGCGCGTGATGGCGAGGTCGACGACGCCTCCCACCACGGCACCGACGACGGGGATCGCCCGGCCCGCCGAGGCGCCCGCCAGCCGGGTGGCGACGCGCCCGCTGGAGCGACCCGCGAGGGCACGGGCGCTCGTCCTGGCTGCGGCCCTGGCCTGGACCCTGGGCACCAACGCCTTGGCCGCGCGCTCGCCCGCCTCCCGGCCGGCCTTCTGCATCCCGGTGGACATCGAGCTGTCCGTGACGAGCCGCTCCACCCGGTCCCGGGTCAGAGGATCGGCCAGGTCGTGCCCGTTGGCGTAGGCGATGGCAGCCACGAGCCTGGCCTGGACGAACATCGAGGCGGCGGTCGCGGGTGCGAGCCCCGCCAGCATCGTCATCAACCCCCCGATCCCTGATGCCGCCCCCTGCGCCGTCGCCTGGGTGACCTGGGTGCGGATCAGCCGGTCCACCACCGCATCGGTGCTGAACCCCTTGCGGCGCAACGGGTCCACCAGGTCCGCAGCGCCCTTGAAGGGCCCGAACCCGTCGATGGCCGCGCCCACCACCTGGGCGACGAGGCCGTCGAACATCCCGTCCTCACGACGTGCGATCTTGTTCATGCGGCCCAGGGTGCCACGTCGACCGCGCCACGTCCCGGCACGCGGGCACATCCGCAGCGACCAGGCACCACCTGGCAGGATCAGCGCATGCAGCGACCTCAGACCCCCCACGAGGCGTGGCAGGCCATGGAGTCGGGCAACGCCCGGTTCGTACGGGGCGTGGTGGAGCACCCCGAGCAGGGCGCCGCCCGGCGCGCCGAGCTCGCCCTGGACCAGAAGCCCTTCGCCCTGCTGTTCGGCTGCGGAGACTCGCGCGTGGCCGCCGAGATCATCTTCGACCGTGGGCTCGGGGACCTCTTCGTCGTCCGGACCGCCGGCCACGTGATCGACACCAGCGTGCTGGGATCCATCGAGCTCGGGATCGCCGCGCTGGGCATCCCCCTGGTGGTGGTGCTGGGGCACGACCACTGCGGCGCCGTGGACATCACGATCAAGGCGATGGACTCGGGCATCATGCCGCCCGGCTACATCCGTGAACTGGTCCAGCGCGTGAGCCCCTCGGTGATGGCCGCGCGCGCCGCAGGCACCCCGTCCCTGGACGAGATCGAGGCCGAGCACGTTCGTCAGACGGCACGCCTGCTGGTGGAGCGTTCAGGCATCGTCGCCGAGGCGGTCCGGGAGGGCCGGCTGGCAGTGGTAGGAACGGTCTACGACCTGCTGGACGGGCGGGTGCGCCCCGTCGACGTGGTGGGCGACATCGGCCTGCCGGGGCCCTGGCCGTCGGCCTGAGCGGCGGGCGGAACCCCTGGGGCGCAAGAATGGCCCGATGGACGCATCTGAGGAGTTCCGGGTAGAGCACGACACCATGGGCGAGGTGCGCGTCCCGGCCGACGCGCTGTACGGGGCGCAGACCCAGCGCGCGGTGCAGAACTTCCCCATCAGCGGCCAGCGGCTGGAACGTGGCCTGATCCGGGCCATGGGGCAGGTCAAGGCCGCAGCTGCCCTGGCGAACGCCGAGCTCGGCGTGCTCGAGCAGGACGTCGCAGCGGCGATCAGCGCTGCGGCGGCCGAGGTGGCGGCGGGCGATCACGACGCCCACTTCCCCGTGGACGTCTTCCAGACCGGCTCCGGCACGTCCTCGAACATGAACGTCAACGAGGTGATCGCCAGGCTCGCAACCCGGGCACTGGGCCGCGACGTGCATCCCAACGACGAGGTGAACGCCTCCCAGTCGAGCAATGACACCTTCCCGACCGCGGTGCACCTGGCTGCCACTGCCGGGGTGGTCGAGCAGCTGGTGCCCGCCCTGGACCATCTTGCGACCAGCCTGGAGAATTCCGCACGGACCAACGCCGAGGTGGTCAAGGCGGGGCGCACGCACCTGATGGACGCCACCCCCGTCACGCTCGGCCAGGAGCTCGGGGGGTACGCCGCGCAGGTGCGCCGCGGCATCGAGCGGCTGGAGGCGGCGCTGCCACGGCTGGCCGAGGTGCCCCTGGGCGGGACCGCGGTGGGAACCGGGATCAACACCCCGGACGGCTTCCCCGCCAAGGTGATCGAGCTGCTGGCCCGCGACACCGGCCTGCCCGTCACCGAGGCACGCGACCACTTCGAGGCCCAGGGTGCGCGCGACGCCCTGGTGGAGGCCTCCGGTGCGCTGCGGACGATCGCCGTCAGCCTGACCAAGATCTGCAACGACCTGCGCTGGATGGGGTCCGGCCCCACCGCCGGGCTGGCCGAGATCCGGCTGCCCGACCTGCAGCCCGGCTCCTCGATCATGCCAGGCAAGGTCAACCCGGTGGTCCCCGAAGCGGTCCTCATGGTGTGCGCGCAGGTGGTGGGCAACGACGCCACCATCGCCTGGGCCGGTGCCAGCGGGACCTTCGAGCTGAACGTCATGGTGCCCGTGCTGGCCCGCAACCTGCTGGAGTCGATCCGGCTGCTCGGGACGGCGTCCCGGCTGCTGGCCGACACCTGCGTCGACGGGATGGAGGCCGACGCGGAGCGCTGCCTGCGCTATGCCCAGTCGTCCCCGTCGGTGGTGACGCCGCTGAACAGGCTGATCGGCTACGAGTCGGCGGCCAAGATCGCCAAACACGCTGTGCGAGAGGGCGTGACGGTCCGGGAGGCCACGATCGCGCTCGGCTTCGTAGAGAGCGGGAAGCTCAGCGAGGAGCAGCTGGACGCTGCCCTGGACGTGCGCAGCATGACCGGCCGCTGACGCCGGCGGCCGCGCGAGTGGCCGCGCACGCCAGCGGCGGCGCGAGTGCAGTCGTTCGGGGGTTTCAACGCTCGCGAAGGCCCCTTTCGGCCGCACTCGCGCGCTCCAGGATGCGGGTGGCTCAGTACCAGTTGTTCGCCTGGCTGTGGGCCCATGCAGCGCAGGGCGTGCCGTAGACGTCGCCGATGTAGCCCAGGCCCCAGTCGATCTGGGTAGCGGGGTTGGTGCGCCAGTCGGCGCCGGACGAGGCCATCTTCGAGCCGGGCAGGGACTGCGGGATGCCGTACGCGCTGGAGGTCGGGTTGTCGGCGTCGTGCTTCCAGCCGCTCTCCTTGGTCCACAGGCTGTCCAGGCAGGAGAACTGGCCGGAGCCCCAGCCCCGCTCGGCTGCCATCGCCCGACCGAGGGATCGGGGGTCGCGCTGGGAGGCGCGGCTGGACTGCTCGGCGGCCGCCTCGCGGTCGGACTCCTGCTGCGTTTCCTCGGCCTGCTGCGCTTCCTGCGCTTCCTCTGCTGCCGCTGCTTGCTCGGCCGCCTGCGCTGCCTGCCTGTCGGCCTCGGCCTGCGCGGCGGCGGCGGCCGCTACCGCTGCGGCCTCGGCGGCAGCCTGTGCCTCAGCAGCAGCCTGCGCGTCGGCGGCAGCCTGGGCCTCAGCAGCGGCCCGCGCCTCGGCGGCAGCCTGGGCCTCAGCGGCAGCCTGCGCGTCCTGCCGGGCCTTCAGCTCCAGGGCGGCCCCCCGCTCCTCCAGAAGCTTCTGGGCAGCGTGGTCCCCCGCGTCGGCGGCCGCCTGGGCACGCGAAGCCTCGGACTGCTGGATGTCGCGGGGCGCAGCGGGCGCGAGGTACGCCGTCTGCTGCAGATCGGAGCCGGTGCCGAGATAGACGGCGCCAGAAACGCTGACGACCCCGAGAGCGGCGACGGTGGACAGCAGGGGACGTCGGACGAACGAACTGAGCACGAGGAGAGAAACCCTTCATCTGCCCACCTGCACCGGTGGGCACGATCGCTCCCTGCAGACCGGGCGAACCATGAGGCCGCGGCCGTGCACGTGCTGGTCCATCGGCCACGTTCTGGCCGGGCAGGGGGCGCTGACAGACCTCCACCATGAGCGGATCCGAGGTCACGTGTCCAATTCGTGACCACCGACGTGACCCATGTCATGCCCCCTGCTGCGCGCCGAACGGCGCTCAGAGCAGCTCCAGACCCTCCAGCATCTCGGTCACCAGGGCCGCCACGGGCGACCGCTCGGAGCGCGTCAGCGTGACGTGGGCGAACAGCGGATGGCCCTTGAGCGCCTCGATGACGGCGGCCACACCGTCGTGCCTGCCGACCCGAAGGTTGTCCCGCTGCGCCACGTCGTGGGTGAGCACCACCCTGGAGTTCTGCCCGATCCTGCTCAGCACGGTGAGCAGGACGTTGCGCTCCAGCGACTGCGCCTCGTCGACCACCACGAACGCGTCGTGCAGGCTGCGGCCGCGGATGTGGGTCAACGGCAGCACCTCGAGCATGCCGCGGTCCATCACCTCCTCGACGACCTCCTGGCTCACCACTGCACCCAGGGTGTCGAAGACGGCCTGCGCCCACGGGCCCATCTTCTCCGACTCCGAGCCCGGCAGGTAGCCCAGGTCCTGCCCGCCGACCGCGTACAGGGGCCGGAAGACCACCACCTTGCGGTGCTGGCGCCTTTCCATCACGGCCTCGAGCCCGGCGCACAGGGCCAGCGCAGACTTGCCGGTGCCGGCACGCCCGCCGAGGGACACGATCCCCACCTCGGGGTCCAGGAGCAGGTCGAGCGCGATCCGCTGCTCCGCGCTGCGCCCGTGCACCCCAAAGGCGTCGCGGTCGCCGCGCACCAGCCGCACCTGCTTGTCCGCGCCGACCCGGCCCAGTGCCGAGCCGCGCGAGGACAGCAGAACCAGCCCGGTGTGGCAGGGCAGCGCCGCCGCCTCGGCCAGCTCGAGGTGCTCGTGCTCGTACAGCGCGGACATGGCCTGCTCGCTGATGTCCAGCTCGCGCATGCCGGTCCAGCCCGAGTCCACCGCCAGCTCTGCGCGGTACTCCTCGGCGTCCAGGCCGACCGCGGAGGCCTTGACCCGCATGGGCAGGTCCTTGGACACCACCGTGACCCAGAAACCTTCGTCGGCCAGGTTCTTGGCCACGGCCAGGATCCGGGTGTCGTTGTCCCCCAGCCGGAACCCGGCCGGCAGGGCGGTCGGATCGGTGTGGTTCAGCTCGACCCGCAGGCTGCCACCCTCCTGCCCTACCGGGAGCGGAGCGTCCAGGCGTCCGTGCTCGATCCGTAGGTCGTCCAGCAGCCGGAGCGCCTGCCGCGCGAAGTAGCCCAGCTCGCTGTGGTGGCGCTTGGCCTCGAGCTCGGTGACCACGACCACGGGGAGCACCACCTCGTGCTCGGCGAAACGGAGCATGGCGCGCGGGTCGGAGAGCAGTACGGAGGTGTCCAGGACGAAGGTGCGACGCTGCGGACGACGGTCAGAGGTCATTGCGACTCCCCTGCCCGGGCGCATGCGCACCCGGGTCACTCGCGGGTGAGGGTCCGGGACGCGGGTCCGACCGAGGTCGGAACCGGGTCCGCCCCCTTCCCTGCGAGGGGGTCCTGAACGGACCTTCGCAGCATCGTCGGGCCTCCCGAGCGGGACGGCATCCGACCCTCCCGCAGAGCCGACGCTAACCCTGCGGCTACCGGCCGACGGCACGCCACGCCGCACGTCTCAAGGCGTTCACCCGCCGGACGGCACACCGTCCCTCAGGAGCCGTAGCGCCGCTCACGACCGGCGTAGTCGCGCAGGGCCCGCAGGAAGTCGACGCGGCGGAAGTCGGGCCAGAACGCCTCGCAGAAGTAGAACTCCGAGTGCACGCTCTGCCAGAGCAGGAAGCCGGAGAGCCGTTGCTCCCCGGAGGTGCGGATCACCAGGTCGGGATCGGGCTGGCCCTTGGTGTACAGGTGCTCGGCGATGTGCTCGACGTCGATCAGCTCGGCCATCTCGTCGATGCTCGTACCGCGCGCCGAGTGCTGGGTGAGCAGGGCCCGCACCGCGTCGGTGATCTCCTGGCGGCCGCCGTAACCCACCGCGACGTTGACGTGCAGGCCTGCGATCGAGCGGGTGGCGTCCTCGGCCTCCTTGAGCCGCTGTGCCATCTCGGCAGGAAGCAGGTCCAGCGCTCCTACCGGGTGGACCTTCCAGCGGTTGGCGGCCACCAGCCGGGCCACGGCGTCATCGATGATCTGCAGCAGCGGGTCGAGCTCGGCGCGAGGGCGGCTGAGGTTGTCCGGGGAGAGCATCCAGAGCGTCACGACCTCGGTGCCGGCCTCCTCGCACCAGCCGAGGAACTCGAAGATCTTGTCGGCGCCGGCCCGGTGCCCGTGGCTGACGTCGCCGCCGGTGGCCTTGGCCCAGCGACGGTTGCCGTCCAGCATGATGCCGATGTGGCGCGGCACGGCGAGCGGATCGAGACTGGCCGCCAGCCGTCGCTCGTAGACCCGGTACAGCGAGCTGGGCATCCTCATCGCCGGCCCCTCCGATCTCGTGCTGGTGGACGCCGGCGGCCGAGCGCCAGCCGCAGGCGCGCCGCCGGCCATCGCCGGGTCCGATCACGGTACCGCCCCCCGGCCTCCGGGCCGACGACCCGGCACGTCGGCTATGAATTCACGCACGATCCACACTTACGGTCGCGTAAGTTACTGCTTCGTACATTACGCTCCTGGGATGACGAACCCTGCTCCGGACCGCGCCATGGAGGCAGCTCACGACGCCGTCGACATGGCCTCGGAGGCAGTTCGTGAGGTCACCGACGCGGTCAAGCCGAGGCTGCGCGGATGGATCCACGCAGGCACCTTCCCGGCGGTGGTGGCCGCCTGCCTGGTGCTGATCGCCCAGGCCCCGCACTCCACCGCGCGGATCGCCTGCGCCGTCTTCGGAGTCACCGCCGCGCTGCTGTTCGGCACCAGCGCGGTGTACCACCGGGGCAACTGGTCGCCCCGGGCCGCGGTGCTGCTCAAGCGCTTCGACCACTCCAACATCTTCCTGATCATCGCCGGCAGCTACACGCCGCTGACGGTGCTGCTGCTGCCCGAGGGCAAGGCGCGAACGCTGCTGCTGCTGGTGTGGCTCGGTGCGCTGGGAGGCATCGCCTTCCGGGTCTTCTGGATCAACGCGCCCCGCTGGCTGTACACGCCGATCTACGCCGCACTGGGCTGGGCAGCGGTGTTCTACCTACCCGACTTCCTGCGTTCCGGCGGACCTGCTGTGCTGACCCTGGTGCTCATCGGCGGCGTGCTCTACACCCTCGGCGGAGTCGTCTACGCCCTGAAGCGCCCCAACCCCGCGCCCCGCTGGTTCGGCTTCCACGAGGTCTTCCACGCCTTCACCGTGGCCGCGTTCGCGGTGCACTACATCGGCATCTCGATCGCGGTGTACTCCTCCGGTACCCCCTCCGCCCTCGGCTGACCCCCCGTTGCACGACAACGGGCACCCGCGCGCAGCCAGTAGAGCGAAGCTTTTGGTGTCCCGCCGAGACCATTGTTTTCGCCCATGCGAGTGCCGAGGCAGGCGGCGGTGCTACGTGCCGGTGTTCAGGCCGATCGTCGACAGCTGACCGGCCTCGAGGTTCCAGCGGCGCAGCACCTCCTCGTACTCGCCGGACGCCTGCATCTGGCTCAGCGCCTCCTGCAGGACGGGCGCCAGGTCCGGCTCGGTCTTGGAGACGGCGATGCCGAAGGGCGCCGTCTCGTACTGCTCGGCGGTGGCCAGCTCGAACGAGGACCGCGTCTTGGGGTCGCTGGCCATGCTGGCGGCGGGCGGGTAGTCCAGGAGGGTGGCCTCCACGTTGCCGGCGCGCAGCTCGAGCATCGCGTCGGCCGCGGTGATCGACTGGGTCACGATGATGGGATCCTCGCCGCAGGACGCCTGCAGCTCGGAGGCCATCAGCTCCTGCGTGGTCCCTTCCCCGACGGACACCTGGCGTCCGCACAGCCCGCCCAGGTCGCTGATCCCTGGCTCGTTGCCACGCTGGACGAGGATCGCCGTGCCGGCCTCGAAGTAGTTCACGAAGTCGACCTTGGCCTGCCGCTCGGCGGTGTCGGTGATCCCGGACATCCCCAGGTCCGCCTCGCCGCGGGCGAGCCGGTCGAGGATGGTGGGGAACTCCGCCGGGACGAAGGTGATGCTCACGCCGAGCACCCGGCCCAGACCCGCGGCGAGGTCGGCCTCCGAGCCCTGGAGCGTCCGACCGTCCGGGCCGTAGAACATCACCGGCGGATAGCCGGCCGAGGTCAGGACGGTCAGCTCGTCGCTGGCCTGGACGGCTTCGGGCAGCCGGTCGTGCAGCGCCTGCGAGAACGGGGTCTGGACGGCCGCCGGCGCGGCGTCCTGCTCGGCTGCCTGGCAGCCTGCCAGCGCGGCGAGGGTGAGGCCCAAGGCCACGCGCAGGCCGATCCTGCGACTCGGGACGGTATTCATCTGGTTGCTCCCTGGCTCTGGCTGGGCACTGTCCCGTGGAGGGTCCTGGGCTTGGTGGCGGGCGGCTCGACGTGGTGCAGGACCTGGCGCCACGGTCCCGGCCTGGCGTAGTAGTACCCCTGGGCCACATCGCACCCCGCCTGCTCGAGCCAGTCGACGGTCTGCACGTCCTCGACGCCCTCGGCCACGACCTCGCAGCCCAGGCCGTGGGCCAGGCCGATGATCGAGGCGACGACCGCTCGATCGGCGTGCGGGTCCTTCGAGCACACCCCGGCGATGAAGGCGCGGTCCACCTTCACCTGGGTGAACGGCAGGCTCCGCAGCTGCCGCAGGCTCGTGTACCCGGTGCCGAAGTCGTCCAGGGAGATCTGGACCCCCAGCTCGCTCAGAGACAGCAGGATGGAACGGGCCTGCTCGGTGTCGGTGCCGAAGGCGCTCTCGGTGACCTCGATCGTGAGACGGTCCGCAGGAGTGCGGGTCTCGATCAGCAGCTCGGTCACTGCCTCGACGAGCCCGACCGTGGTCAGGTTGCGCGGTGAGACGTTGACGGCGACGGCACGGTCCATGCCCAGCTCGGCCCAGTGCGCGCGGTCGTTGAGGGACTGGCGCAGCACCCACCGCGTGAAGGGGTCGATCAGGTGCGACTGCTCGATGGTGGAGAGGAATTCCCCCGGCGCGAGCAGCCCGCGGGTGGGGTGCTGCCAGCGCACCAGCGCCTCCAGCATCTCCATCTCCCCGTTGAGCAGGTTGATCTGGGGCTGGTAGTGCATCACGAACTCCCCGCGGTCCAGGGCGTCCGCCAGCTCGCGCTTGAGCAGGACGTGCCCCAGCGGCGCCTCGTCCGCACCCGGTTCGTAGATGACGACGCTGGCAGAGCCGCGCTTGCCCCGGTACATCGCTCCGTCGGCGTGGCGAAGCAGCTCTGCGAAGGACGACCCGTGCTGGGGGCTGAGCGCCACCCCGATGCTCGCCTCGATGCGCATCGGGGTCCCGTCCAGCTCGATGTCGGCCCCGAGCTCGGCGACCACCTTCGCGAGCAGGGCCTGCGCCTGGTCCGCCGTGGTGACGCCGGGCAGCACCAGTGCGAACTCGTCCCCTCCGATGCGGGCCACGGTGTCGTCGGTCCGAAGCGCGCCCCGCAACCGCTGGGCCACCACCTGCAGCAGGACGTCACCCGCGTGGTGCCCGAGGGTGTCGTTGACGTCCTTGAAGTGATCCAGGTCGACCAGCGCGAGGGCGCCGTGCGGCTGGTTGCCGCGGGCGATCATCCGCTGCACGCGCTCGCTCAGCAGCGCCCGGTTGGGCAGGCCGGTCAGCTGGTCGTGCGTGGCCTCGTGCTCACGGTGGGCGGCGTGCTGGCGCAGGCGGCGGGTGGTCGACCACGAGATCACGGCCAGCACCAGGTAGAGGAAGCCCAGCCCGCCGCCGAGGCGCTGGTAGGTCTTCGTCAGGCTCTCGTCCAGGTTCTGCTGGATGGAGGCGTAGGGCAGCTCGACCTCGAGCACGCCGCTGGAGCGGCCCGCGGTGCTCACGACGATCGGCTGGGTGACCCGAACCATGGTTCCGTCCGCGCCGTCCGGGACGAGGGACGCCACCGCGGTGCCTGCCGCCGCCTTCTTGAAGTCGGCCGACTCAGGTGACTGGGGGCTGGTGCTCGAGCCGTCGTCGGAGAACAGCACGGTCCCGGACTCGTTGCGCACGCGCAGGTGCAGCACCGAGGCGTTGAAGACAGCCAGCTGGGTGGACTCGCCGAGCCGCCGCCTCTCGTTCTCGGTGAGCTGCTGGCCCTCGGGGCTGGTGTCGAGGTTCGCGTCCCGCAGCGCCGGGCCGACGGCCATCTGCTGGATGACCGCAGCCTGTGCCTTCGCCTGCAGCATCCCGGTGTCGATCGCGTCGGACTTCGCGCCGTCGACCAGGACGGCGCTGATCCCGAGGATCGGTATCAGGCTGGCCGCGGCGTAGGTGGCGAACAGCCGGGACCCGACAGACCGGTGCCCTCCTCGTCGCCGCCTCATGCTCAGTATCTCGGCACAAGGCGACGTCACCTGAAGACCGAGCGCCTGCGGCCGAGCCGGGCGCTACCAGTCCCGCGATCAGTCCGAGGGGCGCTCGGGCTGCAGGTCCTGCTCGGATGCCTCGTCCTGCTCCTGCTGCTGGCGTGCCCGGTCCTCGCGGAACGAGAGCCGCCGCAGCCGGCGGACCATGTCGAGCATCAGCAGCACCGTCACCAGCACGATGGCGAAGGTCGCGAGGAAGCCGATCAGTCCTGGGCTCACCGATACCGGGTCGAGCTCTCGGCCTGGGGTCGGAGAGGGGGTTACGGCCCAGATCCAGGCGGCAGTGATCACGCCTGCGGCCCGCGCAGCCCCGCGAACAGGTCGTCCTCCATGGCCTGGATAGGGACGACGGACTTGCCCAGCTCGTAGTCCTCCCACGGCCAGATCTGACCCTGCAGCTGGTGGTCCAGGGCGAAGAACGATCCATCAGGGTCGATCTGCGTGGCGTGGGCCAGCAGAGCCGCGTCCCGGACGGGGAAGTACTTCGCGCACTCGACGCGGGCGTGCACCTCGCGCTCGGGCCGGTCGTCCCAACGCGCGATCCAGTCCCCGAAAGGCGACTCCTTGCTGTGCGAGAGGAGCGCCTCGTGGTAAGCCGTGATGCGTGCCCGGCTGAAGGTCTGGTTGTAGTAGATCTTCTGCGGCTGCCAGGGCTCGCCCGTCCCGGGGTAGCGCTCCGGGTCACCCGCTGCGTCAAAGGCCTCCATCGACACCCGGTGGCACATGATGTGGTCCGGGTGCGGGTAGCCCCCGTTCTCGTCGTAGGTGGTCATCACGTGCGGCCTGAACTCGCGCACCAGACGCACCAGCGGCGCCGAGGCCACGTGCAGGGGTTCGAGCGCGAAGCAACCCTGCGGCAGAGGCGGCAGCGGGTCACCCTCGGGCAGGCCCGAGTCGACGAAGCCGAGCCAGGTGTGCTGGACACCCAGCGCCTCGATGGCCCTGGCCATCTCCCGGCGCCGCACCTCGGTGATGTCACGCAGCACCTCGGGGTCGTCCTTGAGACGGGGGTTGAGGATGTCCCCGCGCTCCCCACCGGTGCAGGTCACGACCAGCACCTCCACGCCCTCGGCCAGGTACTTGGCCATGGCCGGAGCACCCTTGGAGGACTCGTCGTCCGGATGGGCGTGCACGCACATGAGTCGCAGCGGCTCGTCCGCGGGAGGTGGCGTCACAGCGGTCTGTCTCCAGTCGGTCATGATGGACGGGCAACCGCCCATTCTGCCGCCTGCGAGGAGAGCCGTGAGCCACGCCCCCGTCAGCCGGCCACCGGAGCGGTACGGCGACCTGCGCCTCGGCCGGCACCGGCGGCTGGCCCGGGTCCTGACCGGGGTCCTGGCCGCCGTCGCCACGGGGTGGTTCGTCTGGGCGGCGGTGGGGATCTCCGATCGCGACGTGCGCTGGCAGGACGTCGGTTTCCGCCTGCAGAGCAACGACGAGGTCGCGGTCACCTTCGACGTGACGGTGTACGAGGGGACGAGCGCCACCTGCACGATCCGGGCCCTGAACAGCCGGTACGCGGTCGTCGGCCAGGTGCAGGTACCGGTCGAGACCGGCGGGGAACGGACGGTCCGCCGGGAGGTCGACGTGCTCACCTCGGAGCAGGCCGTGACCGGCGGTGTGGACATCTGTACGGTGCCGTAGCGCTCGCAGTGTGACGCTGGCGCCTCCAGTTGTTACCCTGATTGCTTCTGGACGGCCCCCGGGTCCTACCGAGGACACCGAAGATGACGTGCCGACAGCCTTCAGCCGGGGCACCCGTTGCGGTGCTGACGTGCTGCAGGCGCATACCTGTACCAAGGAGAGACATGAGTGAGACGACTGCGAGCGCCAACTGGCTGACCCAGGAGGCGTTCGACCGGCTGAGCGCCGAGCTGGAAGAGCTGCGCGGCCCGAGGCGCCAGGAGATCTCCAAGCGGATCGAGGCTGCCCGCGAGGAGGGTGACCTCAAGGAGAACGGTGGCTACCACGCTGCCAAGGAGGAGCAGGGCAAGCAGGAAGGCCGCATCCGCCAGCTCGAGGAGCTGCTGCGTCACGCCGTGGTGGGTGAGGCTCCCCCTGACGACGGTGTGGTCGAGCCAGGCATGGTCGTGGAGGCCGAGGTGGGTGAGATGTCCATGCGCTTCCTGCTGGGCAGCCGCGAGATCGGCGACGGCACCGAGCTGCAGGTCTTCAGCGAACGCTCGCCGCTTGGCGCAGCGATCATGGGCAAGCGCGAGGGCGAGTCCGCCCAGTACGACGCACCCAACGGCAAGACCGTGGCGGTCAAGATCCTGTCGGCCAAGCCCTTCAAGGCCTGACCTGGCCAGCGCCCGCCGCGCGCTCAGCGGCTGGCGGCTCGCTGGTACTGCCAGTTGGCCAGCGGCACGAACACCACGAGCATGGCCACCGACCAGATGACCGTGTACAGCTCGGGGTTGACCAGTGCCCACGAGGTGGGGTCGGGGGCGTTCGGGTTCGGGTCGGGGTTGCCGAACAGGTCGCGGGCGGCCTGGGTCACGGCCGAGACCGGGTTCCACTCGGCAAAAGCCTTGAGCGGGCCCGGCAGCGAGTCAAGCGGGACGAACGTGTTGGCCACGAACGTCAGCGGGAAGATGATGATGAACGAGGCGTTGTTGACGACCTCTGGTGTGGGGACCAGCATCCCGATCCACGCCATGATCCAGCTGACGGCGTAGGCGAACAGCAGGAGGAGCACGAAGCCGAGCAGGGCCTCCGGCACCGACGTACGGATCCGCCAGCCCACGACCAGGCCGGTTAGTCCCATCACGACCAGCACCAGCACGTTGTTCAGCACGTCCGACAGCGTGCGCCCGATGAGCACCGCCGAGCTCGACATCGGCAGCGACCGGAAGCGGTCGATGATCCCCTTCTTCACGTCCTCTGCCAGGCCCGCGCCGGTGATCGTCGCGCCGAAGACGACGGTCTGGGCGAAGATGCCGGCGATCAGGAACTCGCGGTAGGCCGCACCGTTGTCCGCCTGCGAGATCGCGCCGCCGAACACGTAGGCGAACAGCAGCACGAACATGATCGGCTGGAGCGTGGTGAAGACCAGCAGGTCCGGAACCCGCTTGATCTTGATCAGGTTCCGCTTGGCGACGACGGCTCCGTCGGTGACAGCACTGACGAAGCTCATTGCTTCACCTTCCGGGCCGTGGCGGCCTGCTCGTCGGTGTCTTCGGCGCTGTGGCCGGTGAGGCTGAGGAACACGTCGTCCAACGTCGGGCGGCGCAGCCCGACGTCGTCGATGCCGATGCCAGCCCTGTCGAGCAGTCGCAGGCCGTCCGTCAAGGTCGCCGCACCACCGGTGATCGGGACCACCAGCCGGCGGACCTGCGGGTCGAGGCTCGCCGCAGAGGTGCCGAGCGGTTCGAGCAGAGCTCGCGCATCCTCCAGCCGGGCGGGATCGCTGACCGTGACCTCCAGCCGCTCACCACCGACCTGCGCCTTGAGCTGGTCCGAGGTGCCCTGCGCGATGACCAGTCCGTGGTCGATGACGACGATCTCGTCGGCCAGGCGGTCGGCCTCTTCCAGGTACTGGGTGGTCAGCAGCAGTGACGTGCCGCCGGCCACCAGGCCGGCGATCACCTCCCACATGTCGGTGCGGCTGCGCGGGTCGAGCCCGGTGGTCGGCTCGTCCAGGAACAGCACGGGCGGGTCGGCCACCAGAGCCCCGGCCAGGTCGAGGCGGCGCCGCATCCCGCCCGAGTACGTCTTGGCAGGGCGGTCGGCTGATTCGGAGAGCCGGAACTGCTCCAGCAGCTCGCGCGCCCGTTCTCGAGATCGCTTGCGGCCCAAGTGGTACAGCCGTCCGATCATGTCGAGGTTCTCGAAGCCGGTGAGGTACTCGTCGACCGCGGCGTACTGGCCGGAGAGCCCGATGTGGCGCCGTACCTCACCTGGCTTGGCCAGGACGTCGATGCCGGCCACCTCGGCCTGGCCCTCGTCGGGGCGCAACAGGGTGGCCAGGATCCGCACCACCGTGGTCTTGCCTGCCCCGTTCGGGCCGAGCAACGCCAGCACCGTGCCGCGTCGGACCGCGATGTCCACCCCAGCGAGAGCGGTGACCTTGCCGTACCGCTTGACCAGCCCTGTCGCTCGTACCGCGTACTCGCCCCCGGCTGGCGGCCGTGTCGTCGTCATGGAGGCAACCGTAGGGGCCGCCGATGACAGTCCGGCACTGCTTATCGATTGCGCCCAGCCTGACGACGTTCCGGACATCGGTGCCTCCCGTGGAGTGGTCGATCCTGCCGACGGGTAGACCGACGCGCTGGGAGCAACTCATCGGTCGGGAGGGCCTCACGTCGTTCATCCGTGCGGCCGAGACACGGCCTGGCTCTGCTACCGCATACTGGCGCGCATGAACCGCGGGTCCCGCTTGAGCGAGCCAGGCACTCAGCAGGAGAATCCCCCTGCCGGGGCGGCGATCTTCCGAATTGCGTTCGCCGTGGCTGCCCTGTTCCACCTGGCCGGAAACCCCGCATTGGGGTTCGGCACCAGGAGCGACGCACTCCTCTTCGTCCAGGCCCTGGTGGGGGTCGCGGCCATTGCCGTTCTGCTGCTGCCCCGGCGCGAGCTGCCACTGTTGGTGCTGTGCGGCGCGGTCCCGATCAGTGCCTGGTTCGAGGCACCCATGGTGGGGAACCACTGGGTGCTGGCGACGGCAGTAGCGCTCGCGTACCGAGCGCGAGCCCAGCGCCGAGGAAGGCCGGAACCGCGAGGGCGGCACGACGTCCGTGCTGATCCCCGGCCCGGTAGGACGGAACGAGCAGCAGGAGCAGCACGGCCGGGGTGGTGTGCAGCGCGAGGACCACGGTCAGCAGCACCAGCGCGGAGGAGGCGCACAGATTGGCCAGACGGGCGCGCCGGTCGGACAGCCGGTCGGCGACCATCTCGACGATCACCAGGACGAGCCCCAGGCTGCCCACGACGAGGATTCCGCCCTCGAAAATGGCACCGGCGATGCTGAGCAGCACTATCGCGCACCGCAGCCGGGTCCCCAGAACCAGCTGCCACCACCGTCGCCGTGCCCCCGCCACGACAACTCTGTCGTAGAGCATGGGAGCAGATTGGCGCATCCGGTAGCCCTGTGTCACCTGTTCGACTGAAATGGCCTAACTTGCAGTTCCAGCAGGCCGAGGCGACAACAGCGGTCTAGTGGAACCGCGGCGGGAACCCCGACGCGCTCAGCCGCTCCAGCACCTCGGCCCGGTGCTCGGCCCCCTTGGTCTCCAGCTGCACGCCGATCTCCACCTCGTCCACCCCTAGCCGCAGCCCGGTCCGCACGTGCCCGACCTCCAGCACGTTGGCGTCGGTCTCCGCGAGCACGGCCAGCAGCGCCGCCAGCGACCCCGGCCGGTCGGGCACCCGGACGCGGAACTGCAGGTAGCGCCCGGCCGCCTGCATGCCGTGCCGGATCACCCGCATCATCAGCAGCGGGTCGATGTTCCCGCCCGAGACCACGGCCACCACCGGCGCCTGGAAGGCCTGGGGCTGAGCCAGCAGCGCGGCGACCGCCGCGGCGCCTGCGGGCTCGGCCACCTGCTTGGCCCGCTCGAGCAGGAACAGCAGCGCGCTGGCCAGCTGGTCCTCGTCCACGGTGACGATCTGGTCGACCAGGGCCTCGACCAGCCCGAACGGCACGTCCCCGGGACGGCCGACCGCGATCCCGTCGGCCATCGTCTTCATCTGCTCCAGCGCGACCGGACGACCGGCGGCGAGCGAGGGCGGATAGGCAGCCGCGGACGCAGCCTGGACGCCGACCACGCGCACGTCGGGGCGCAAGGACTTCACCGCGGCCGCGATGCCGGCCAGCAGACCGCCGCCGCCCGTGCACACCAGGACGGTGCGGACCTGGGGGCACTGCTCGAGGATCTCCAGGCCGCAGGTCCCCTGGCCGGCGACCACGTCGAGGTGGTCGAACGGGTGGATCAGGACGGCGCCGGTGCGGGCCTCGTGGGCCAGCGCCTCGACCAAGCACTCGTCCACGCTCGTGCCGTGGAACACGATCGTCGCGCCGTAGCCACGGGTGGCCGCGACCTTGGGGATCGTCGCCCCCACCGGCATGTACACCGTCGCCTCGATGCCGAGCAGCTGGGCGGCGAGCGCCACACCCTGCGCGTGGTTCCCGGCGCTGGCCGCGACCACCCCCTTGGCGCGCTCCTGCGGCGTGAGCCTGGACATCCGGGTGTAGGCGCCGCGGATCTTGAAGCTGCCTGCGCGCTGCAGGTTCTCGAGCTTGAGGTAGACCTCGCCGTCCACCTTGGCCGACAGCGCCCTGCTGTGCTCCATCGGGGTCGGCCGGATCACGTCGCGGAGCAGCTCGCGCGCGGCCTCGATGTCGGCCAGGGTCACGGCCTGCGAGGGGGTCTGGGGGGATGGGGTCGCCATGTCGGCGATCCTGCCAGACCCAGGGTCGTGGACGGTGCGGGTCAGGGCCGACGACGGCGGACGCGGGGAGCGTGCCTGCGCAGGTCCACCCGCAGCTGCGGGCGCCTGAGCTCGGTGACCCAGGTGTTCTCGCGCCCCCGCAGGCTGTGCACGGCGGTGTTCAGGAACGCCACCAGCGGCACCGAGAACAGCGCCCCGGCGACCCCGGCCGTGATCAGCCCCGCACCGATCGCGAGCACCACGGCGAGCGGGTGCACCGACACCGCGCGCCCGAGCAGCAGCGGCTGGAGCAGGTGGGCCTCCACTTGCTGCACCCCGATCACCACCGCGAGCATCAGCAGCGCCTGGATCGGCCCGAGTGCCAGCAGTGCGACCACAACGGCGACCGCGCCGCTCACGAGGGCACCGACGATGGGGACGAAGGCACCGAGGAAGACCAGCACCGCGAGCGGCAGGGCCAACGGCACCCCGAGCAGGGCAGCTCCCGTCCCGATCCCCACGGCGTCGATGCTGGCCACGCCGATGGTCGCGCGCACGTAGGAAGTCAGCGTCTTCCAACCTTCACGGCCCGCCTCGTCCACCGGCTCCCGGACGTTGCCCGGCAGCAGCTGCACCATCCAGCGCCAGATCCTGTCGCCCTCCAGCAGCAGGAAGATCAGGGAGAAGATGGCCAGGAACGCCCCGGTGATGATCTCTCCCGCCGTGGCGGTGATGACCAACGCCTGGGCTGCGACCTCCTCGCCACCCGGCGCCAGGCCGCTGCGGGCTTCCTGGAACAGGGAGCCGATCTGAGCGCTGCTCAGGCCCAGCGGCCCGTCGGACAACCAGTTCCGCGCAGAGTCGTAGGCCTGCCGGGCCTGGTCCGACAGGTCCGCCAGCCCGTCCGCCAGCTGGGTACCCACGAGCGTGAACAGGCCCCCGACGACTCCCATGCCGAGCAGCACGCTGATGGTGACGGCGAGCCCGCGGGGCACCTTGAGGCGCACCAACAGCTCGACCAGCGGCAGCATCAGCGCCGTCAGCAGGACGGCGACCAGCAGCGGCACCACGAGCACCTTGAAGAAGTTCAGCAGCAGGAGCAGCACGACCAGGGCGGCCGCCAGCACCAGGAACCGCCAGCCGATATGGGCAGCGACCAGCAGGCTGTGCGGCACCACCGGGGCGGACACGGTCGGCAGCTCGTACGCCTCCACCAGGGGCTCGACCGAGACGGGCAGCGCAGCAGGCGCCGCGGGCGCGGTGCCCTCGGTCGGTGCCGGGGCCTCCGGCGGGGGCTGCGTGTCGGTCATGTGCCCAGTGTCGCGGACGTGCCCACGATCCGCGTGCAGAACGCTCCGGGTCCCGTGCCACCATGGCGCAAGTGAGCTCCTCGGTCGTGGGTGTGCCCCGCGAGAAGGTCCCCCGCGGGGTGATGGTGCTCGGCGTCGTGGCGGCGGTGGTCGCCCTGGGCTTCGGGATCATGGCGCCCGCGATCCCCCTGTTCGCCCAAGAGTACGGCGTCGGCAAGACGGCTGTCGGCCTGGCCATCAGCGCGTTCGCATTCTTCCGGTTCGTGTCCGCCTTCGCCTCCGGCGGGCTGGTCGACCGATTCGGTGAGCGCCGGGTCCTCACGATCGGGCTGACCGTCGTGGCCGTGACCAGCGCCATGGCGGCGTTGGCCCCGACCTATCCCTGGTTCGTCGCGCTGCGCGGCGTGGGCGGCATCGGCAGCGCCGCGTTCACAGTGGCTGCCGTCTCCCTGGTGCTCCGGCTCTCCCCTCCTCATCTGCGGGCGCGCTCCACCAACACCTTCCAGGCCGGCTTCCTGCTCGGCGGGGTCGCCGGGCCCGCGATCGGGGGACCGCTGACAGACCTGGATCCGCGGCTGCCGTTCTTCGTCTACGGCGCGGCCCTGCTGATCGCTGCGGGAGTCGCGTTGGTGGGGCTGCCCTCGGAGCGGCAGGTGCCGACGCGCGGGCTCGAGCAGGGGCCGGACGGTGCCGCCGACATCCCGCTGCGGGTGGTGCTGCGCCACCCCGCCTACATCGCCGCGCTGGTGGTCAACCTCGGGGTGGGCTGGATGCTCTTCGGCGTCCGCAACTCGCTGGTGCCGCTGTACGTGATCGAGGACCTGCAGCAGACTGCGACGTTCGCCGGCCTGGGGTTCCTGGTGGGGTCCGCGGCCCAGGCTCTGGGGGTGCTGCGGTCCGGACGGCTGGCCGACACCCTCGGTCGCCGTCCGGCCATGATCATCGGAACCAGCCTGGCCACGGCGTCCATCGCGCTGCTGGTGCTGCCACCGAACCTGGTGCTGTTCATCGTGGCGATGGCCGGCTTCGGCCTGGGCGCGGCGTTCCTCGGCAGCGCCCCCAGCGCGGTGGTGGGTGACCTGTCACCGGCCAAAGGAGGCCGGATGGTGGCCGTCTTCCAGATGGCCAGCGACGTGGGGGCGGTCGCGGGGCCACTGACGGCCGGCTACCTGGCCGACCGGTTCAGCACCCCGGTCGCGTTCGGAGCCACCGCGGGGGTGCTGGCGCTCGGCCTGGTGGCCGCGCTGCTCATGCCCGAGACCCGGCCACGGGGCCCGGCTCCGTCGGCGCCGCGCAAGGAGCCATCGAAGGATGAGTCAGCGCAGGAGTCAGCACAGGACGCTGCGTGCGAGCTGGGCGGCAGCAGCGGGAAAGTCCTGCCGCAGTAGGCCGGACGCGCACAGCACCGACGACTCGTCCACCACCACGGTCGGCTGCTCCGGCACCCGCCAGCCACCGGCGTGGTCCTGGGTGGACGGTGCCAGCAGGGCTGCCCGGCTCGTCGGGTCGGCGTGCCGGAAGACGCCGCCGGACCCGACGACGACCTCGACCCTGCGCAGGTCCTTGCCGGCCGTGGTGGGCGAGGGGGGCCGGGCGTGCCGGCGCAGGGCCACCGTCACCGCCAGAGCACCCAGGTGCCTCTCGTCGGCCCGGTCCGCCGCCGTGGCGGGGATCCACCCGGGTTCGTCGCCTCGGCGGCGGGCCGCCGCTGCCAGTCCCTGCTGGTCCTCTGCCCCGATCAGGCCCTCCAGCTCGGCAGCCTCGACGACTCCCGTTGCGCCCCACCGCATCCCCAGATCGCCCTCGACGGTGCGAGATCTCCACATCGGAGCCACCACCTCCTTGCGCAGCGTGGCGTCCTCTCCCTGCGGCGTCAGGACCGAGTAGACGTCCGTGGTCGCACCACCGACGTCGACGACCAGCACGTCGCCGAGCGGTCTCACCCCGTGCGCAGGGGCGCCGTCGGCCAGGACCTCCACCCCCGCCAGCACCGCGTCGGGTGTCGCGGCGCGCACCAGCGAGGCAAAGCGGGGCCCGCGAGACAGCCCCTTGCCGCCGATCACGTGACGCAGGAAGACCTCTCGGATCGCCGCCCGCGCGCCACCGGGCTCCAGCGACCCGATCCGCGGCAGCACGTTGGGCGCCACCACCACGTTCCTTCCGGTGGACCGCAGCAGCTCGAGCACCTGCGGCCTGACGTCGACGTTGCCTGCCAGCACCACGGGCGCCGCCATCCGCGCCTTTGCAAGCCGGGATGCGTTGTGCCGCAGCACGCTGGCGTTCCCGCCGTCTGTCCCGCCGACGAGCAGCAGCACGTCCGGGCGGGCGGTCCGCAGTGCGCTCAGACCCGGCCCGTCCAGCTCGCCGGTGGCGACATGCACGACCTTCGCGCCGGCCGACAGGCCGACCCGGCGACCGGCCTCGGCCGTGACGGCCCCCTCGTACCCCACCACCGCCAGGCGGAGCCCCCCACCCGCGCTGGAGCACACCAGGACCCGCACCGGCGCCGCGCCCGTGCTCGAAGCAGCTGCCGTCAACGGCGCCAGCTGCCGCACGACGGCGTCCAGGCCTTCCAGCACGTCCGTCGCACTCGTCGTGGCGTGCACCGCCGTGCCCAGCACCCGGCCACCGTGCGCCGCGGACACGTCGACGGCGACGGCCTTGGTGAACGTCGATCCGACGTCGACGCAGACGACGACATCCGTTGTGCGCGAACCCATCCCGGTCAGGCGCCGGCTGCCTTCTCGAGGGCCGCGTCGAGGTCGGCGACTAGGTCGTCCACGTCCTCGATCCCCACCGACAGCCGCACCAGGTCGGCGGGGACCTCCAGCGCGGAGCCCGCGACCGAGGCGTGGGTCATCCTGCCGGGGTGCTCGACGAGCGACTCGATGCCGCCCAGGGACTCCGCCAGGATGAACACCTTTGTCGCAGCACACACCGCGAGTGCCGTCGCCTCGTCGGCGACCCGGAACGAGACCATCCCCCCGAACCGGCGCATCTGCCGGGCGGCCACGGCGTGGTCGGGGTGGGAGGCCAGGCCGGGGTAGATCACCTGGGTGACCTTGGGGTGCGCGGCGAGGTGGGCAGCGACCACCTCGGCGTTGTCGCAGTGCCGGTCCATCCGCACCGCCAGCGTCTTCAGCCCGCGCAGGGTGAGCCAGGCGTCGAACGGCCCGGCGACAGCGCCGAGGGCGTTCTGGTGGAACCCGACCCGCTCGGCCAGCGGCTCACCGGTGCCGGGGACGGTGCTGCCCTCGCCCACCACCAGCGCGCCCCCGACGACGTCGGAGTGGCCACCGCAGTACTTCGTGGTCGAGTGCACCACCACGTCGGCCCCGAGCTGCAGCGGGCTCTGCAGGTAGGGGGTGGCGAAGGTGTTGTCGACGACGAGCAGGGCTCCCGTCTCGTGCGCGATCGCGGCGAGAGCTGCGATGTCCGAGACGCCCAGCAGCGGGTTGGTCGGGGTCTCGCACCAGATCATCCGGGTGCGCCCCGGCTGCACCGCGGCACGCACCGCCGCAAGGTCTGACAGGTCCACGGGCGTGTGCTCGACGCCCCAGCGGGTGGCCACCTTGTCGACCAGCCGGAACGTCCCGCCGTAGGCGTCGTCGGGCAGCAGCAGGTGGTCCCCCGGCACCAGCACGGTGCGCAGCAGCGTGTCCTCGGCAGCCAGCCCGGAGGCGAAGGCGAAAGCGGCCTGGCCCCCCTCCAGCGCCGCCAGGCACTCCTGCAGCGCGTCGCGGGTGGGGTTGGCAGAGCGCGAGTACTCGTACCCTCCGCGCAGCCCGCCCACGCCGTCCTGGGCATAGGTGGAGACCTGGTAGATCGGCGGCACCACGGCGCCCGTGGTCGGGTCGGGGTCTGAGCCCACGTGGATGGCGCGGGTGGAGAACCCCGCCTTCTCCAGGGCCGGGAGGGCTTGCGAACGGGGCTGGTCAGCGCTCTGCGACGTCACTGCGTCAGCCTAACCGGCCGGCCGGGAGCGGCTGCCACGCCGGACGGTCCACAGGCTCAGCAGCGCCACCAGGACGCCCGCGCCCACCACGACGACCCCGGAGACGGCCGCCACCCAGCCGGCCACGGGCAGGCCCGGCGACCCGGCCAGCACCAGCACCACGGCAGCGGCCGGAAGGCACAGCAGCTGGGTGAGCGCCCAGCGCCGGACGCTGGGCGCCAGCGCCGCCGGCTCGACCTGCCCCCGCACCTCCACCACAGCGCACCAGGCGACCCCCACGTGCACCGCGTGCAGCAGGGCCCCGACCGGCAGCGCCAACCACGGCCTGGGTCCTGCGTCCAACATCACCAGTGCCACCGCCAGCACGAACATGGTCGGCAGCGGGGAGGTCGGCGACACCACCATGCCCACCACCAGCGCCACCCCGACGGCCGTGCTCAGCAGGCGCAGCCCGCTGCCGCCGCCCGGCAGCACGGCCGCCAGCATCGCCAGCACCGCTAGCGCCGCCACGCCTGCCCGCAGCTGCAGCCCGGTCAGGACCCACGGCGGCCTGGTCCCGTCCACCGTCCAGTGCCGGTCTCTCGGCCCCGTCGTCGACCCCGTCGTCGACCCCCTCCTCGACCCCGTCATCGGCCCGGTCATCGGCCCACCTGCTGGCGGCGCCGGGCCTGGTCGCGCAGCAGCCGCGCCACGGTCGGTGCGTCGCCGGGGCTGAGCACCACCCCCGCTGCCGCGAGCAGGTGCAGCCGCTCGGAACGTTCGGCCAGCATCAACCGCGCGGCGGTCTGCTCACGCACGCCGCCTCGGTCAGCCTGGGCGTGGCGCAGGTCCAGCGGCGAGGGCAGCACGTCCACGGCGACGACCGCGGTGCCGCGGGCACGCAGGCGCAGGGCCAGGTCGCTGACCGCGTCGTCCAGCAGCGGCGAGACCAGCACCGCTGCCACGCCCGGCTGCACCGCGCCCGGTCGCAGCACCAGCCGGCGCGCCTGCCAGTGCACGGCGACCCCGACCAGCTGCGCCCGCAGCCTGCGCAGCTGGCGCCTGCCGGTGCCCGGGGGGACGGACAGGCGCGGGCGGCTCAGGTCGACCAGGCCGACCCGATCGCCCTGCTCCAGCAGGGACCGGGCCAGGGTCAGCGCCGTGCGCACGGTGGTGTCCAGGCTGCTGCCCGGGACGCTGGTGCCCATCGCGCCCGGCCCCGGTGGCGCCGGCCAGCGGGCGACGTCCTGACCGACGTCGAGGCGGGTGTCGAGCAGGACCATCACGTCGGCGTCCGCGTCCAGGGCGTTGCGCCGCACGTACAACGTGCCCCGGCGTGCGCTGACCCTCCAGTCGATGCGTCGCAACCGGTCTCCGGGGCGGAACTCCCGGACGTCGAGCAGGTCCAGCCCCTCGCCCGCGCGACGGGTGCGGTGCGACCCGACGACGCCGCTGGGGCGCGGGCGCAACGGCGCCGGTGAGCCGCGGCCTGCCGCCGGCAGCACCCTGACGCTCTTGTGCCGGCCGGGAACGGGCCCGGCCAGCACCAGCGCGTCGGCACCGACCACCCGCAGATCGGGCCGGGCCAGCAGCACGATCCCCCACAGCGGCAACGGGATCCGGGTTCCGAGCCGGCGCGGCAGCGGCGCGGCAGCGACCGTCAGCTCGACCCCGAACGGAACCTCCTGCGGCTGGGGCATGCGGACCACGGCGGCCTGCGCCCCAGGTGGCAGGGCGACCTCCACGACCAGGTCCACGTCCTCGCCCTGACCGACCTGCGCGGGTGCGTACGGAACGGCTGTGGCGGCCACGGCTCCGGCGCCCTGCTGGTCGCGCGCACCGAGCTGGACGGCCAGTGCCAGGGTCGTCCCCACCAGCAACGGGGCCCCGAGCACGACCATGTCGGCCCGGCCGGTGAGCACCCCGAGCGCCGGCAGCAGCAGGCAGAGCAGGGCTGCCCGTCGAGCGGCGCGGGAGCCGTGCCAGCCCGTCTGGTCCAGCACCTGAGCCTCAGCTCCCCCGGCGCGTGCTCGGCGTGGGCACCCGGCCGAGCAGCTCGCGGATGATGTCAGCCGCCTTGGTTCCCGTCGACCACGTCTCGGGCGCCAGCGTGAGCCGGTGCGCCAGAACGGCCACCGCGCAGTCCTTGACGTCTTCGGGCAGCACCACGTCGCGGTCGTTGACGACCGCCAGCGCCCGGGCGAGCAGCACCAGCGCCAACGAGCCACGGGGTGAGGCACCCACGTCCACCTGCGGGTGCTGTCGCGTGGAGCGGACCAGCTCGACCGCGTAGCCCACCACGTCCGGGTCGACCCGGACGCACTCCACCCCCGCCTGCAGTGCCGCCAGCCCGGCGGAGTCGACCACCGGCTCCACCCGCGTGGCCTCCTGACGGCGCGCCAGCCGCCGGGTCACCACGTCGTGCTCCTGCGCGAGGGCCGGGTAGCCGAAGTCGAGCCGCACCAGGAACCTGTCGAGCTGGGCCTCGGGCAGAGGGTAGGTCCCCTCGTACTCGATGGGGTTCGCGGTGGCCAGCACGTGGAACGGCCGGGGCAGGGCGAACGTGCGGCCCTCGACGGTGACCTGGCCCTCCTGCATCGCCTCCAGCAGCGCCGCCTGCGTCTTGGGCGGGGTCCGGTTGATCTCGTCCGCCAGCAGCAGCCCTGCCATCACCGGCCCGGGGTGGAACACGAACTCAGAGCGCGCCGGGTCGTAGACGAACGAGCCGGTGACGTCGGCGGGCAGCAGGTCGGGCGTGCACTGGAGCCTGCGGAAGTCCAGCCCCAGCGCCCCGGCGAGGCTGCGGGCGGCCAACGTCTTGCCGGTGCCGGGGACGTCCTCGATGAGCACGTGCCCTCCCGCCAGCACCGCCGCCACAGCCAGTGTCAGACTGCGTTCCTGTCCGACCACGACCTCGCCAACGGCTGCCAGCACCCGTCCGGAGGTGGCCGCGATCTCCTGCACCGAGAGGGTGGGCGCGGCGGCCGCACCCAGGTCAGCTGGAGCCATGTCTGTCATCCTCCTCGTTGACCGTGCCCACCCGGGCAGCGGCGGCCAGCCGGTCCGGGGGATCGATCGCGTCCAGCCGGTCCAGCAGCGCGCGGGTCAGCGCCGTGGCCGTTCCCGCTGCCGGCCGCGCAGGGCCGACACCCCCGAGCGTGTCGTAGAGCTCGGGGCCGATCAGCTCGCGGGCACGCGGGCTGTCGGCCACCACGCCCAGCCGGACCAGGCGGGCAGAGGCCACCGTGCGCAGACGTGGCAGCAGCGAGGTGGCGACCCGCTCCGGCTCGGCGTCCAGCTGCTCGAGGGTGCGGGCCAGCAGGCGGGCCTGGTGCCAGCCGGTGCCCTCGTCCGACTCCGGCGGCCCTGGCCAGCCCACCGACGGCGCAGGGGGAACCATCTGCACGGCCAGGGTCATCGCCGCCGCGACCAGACCGAGCGCCGCGGTGTGGCCCAGGTCGACACCGCTGACGAAGCCCAGCAGCCCGGCCAGAGCAGCTGCCACCGCGGCCAGGACGATCGCTCGGCGTGGCCGGACCGGCTCCAGCACGCCACCGGCATCACGCATCCGGCACCCGCCCGACGGTGCCGGCGCGGGTCGCGGGCCGCAGGCTGGCGGCGATGGACTCCAGGTCCGCGGCTGCTCGCTCCGCCGCGGCAGCCGGCAGCGGCTCGGACCCGAACCTGGCGCGGTGGTAGAGCGCGAGCAGGTCCTGCACCGGGGGCGCCTGGGCACCGTTGCGGCGCAACAGGTCGGCGCTGAACTCGCTCGGGGTCTCGTGCGGTGGTCGCGGGGTGCCCAACCGCTCCGCCTGCTCCTCCAGCCGCTCCCAGCACAGCACCACCACGTCGCTCGGGTCGGCCCCCGCTGACCGCAGCCGCGCGGCCGACTCAGTCAGGACGCGGCGCAGCTCTCCCAGGTACGTCGCCTCGCCGTCGGCCTCGCCGTCCCCCGTCGGAGGGGGCGCGGTGGACGCTTCCACCTCCCCGGCCGCCGCCCGGGAGAGGCTGCGGACCACCAGGGCCAGCAGCACGGACACCACCAGGATCCCCAGCACGGGCAGCCAACCGGGCAGCCCCAGGTCCTCCTGCAGCGGGGGCTCCTCGTCGGAGGCCGCTTGCGGGGACTCTTGCGGTTGCACGCCGAACAACGGCCCCTGCACCATCCCGCCCAGCCGGGCAGGACCGAACTGCGCCGGCCCGCCCACCGCCACCAGCGCACCCAGGACCAGCAGCATCAGCGCCACCAGGGCGACCAACGACCGGGTAGCGCGGGGGCTCGCGAGGGAAGAGCTCACCGCGGCACCCTCGCACACCCGTCGGCTGCGCGGGGAACGCACAGGGCACCTGCGTGGTTGAGCACTGCAGACGGCGATCTATACGAGGAGAGCACCATGGGACTGTTCGGCTTCCGCAACCCGGTGACGGCGCAGAACGCTCTGAGCGGGCGCGACAGCAGGCCGTTCGAGCTGCCGACGGCTCATGAGGTGCTCGGCATCTCGATGGAGGGTCCGTGGCCGGAGGGCACCGAGGTGCTCCACGTCGCGATGGGGTGCTTCTGGGGCGCCGAGCGCATCTTCTGGAAGCTGCCCGGCGTCGTGACCACCGCAGTCGGGTACATGGGCGGTTTCACGCCCAACCCCTCCTACGAGGAGACCTGCACGGCGCGCACCGGCCACACCGAGGCGGTGCTGGTCGCGTACGACCCCTCCCGTACCCGCCCAGAGATGCTGCTCAAGGAGTTCTGGGAGAACCACGACCCGACCCAGGGCGACCGGCAGGGCAACGACGTCGGCAGCCAGTACCGCTCTGCCGTCTACTGGACCACCCCCGCGCAGGAGCTGGCCGTGCGCGCCACCCGCGACGCCTTCGCCCTCGAGCTAGAGAAGCACCGGCTCGGCCCCGTGACCACCGAGCTGCTGCCTGCCGCCGAGGCGGGGACGTTCTGGTACGCGGAGGGCTATCACCAGCAGTACCTGCACAAGAACCCCGGTGGCTACTGCAACCACGGCCCGAACGGGCTCACCTGCCCCGTGGGGGTGCTGGCCCAGGACCAGGTGCCGGCACAGACGGACGTGCTGCCTCCCCGGTGACGAGCCGGTACCGGCGTCGGCGGTTTCGCGGCGGATCGGTCCGCTCCAGGTCGCCAGCATCCATGACATCGGTCAGTGAGAGCAGGGCAGTGCGCTCGCCGCCAGAGAGACGCTCGGCGACCTCGGCGGCGGACAGTGTGCTCGCTGTCGCGAACAGCGCCGCCGTCCCACCCGTCCGTCACTTTCGGGGGGAAACGCCATTCAGGCCGCGTTCGCGGAGGACTTTCGGGGGAGAGTGCCGTCCAAGCCGCGCTCGCGGAGGACTTTCGGGGGAAAGTGTCCTTGAGTGCGTATCGGAGGCAATGCGAAGCGCCGGCTCGCCGCCGTCGTCTTCTCTAGCCCGTCACTCGATGGCGCACTCCCTCCGGCACCTGCCCGCCCGCGGCCGATTCAGGTAGCTCGGCCCGGCGCTCACTGGCCGCGCCGGCGGCCGTGGGGTGGCGGAGGAGCAGGTCGAGGACAAGGGCCAGTGGTGGCCAGTCCGCGCGCCCACGTCGGGTCACTGCGAGGCAGCGCAGGCTGATGCCGGGCCCTGTGAGCGGGAGCAGGCTGACGCCGGGCACGGTCGGCTGGTCGGCGGGGAGCAGCCCCACCCCGAGCCCGGCCACGATCAGGTCCTGCACCAGGGCGAGGCTGTCGGCCCGGTGGGCGATCAGCGGTTCGAAACCGGCCATCGAGGAGAGCGTCCGGACGACGACCTCGTCGGCTGTGTTGCGCGAGTTCACGATCCAGTCGTTGGTACGGAACCGGCGGAACACTGCGAGAGCGTCGCCGGCCGGCTCGGCCGGCGCGGGCACCCCGAGAGCCCAGCCCGCCGACCACATCGGCGTGGCTTCGAGGGTTCGGTCGAACGCCGCCGGGGCCAGGTTGTACTCGTAGCTCAGCGCCAGATCCACGTCGTCCGTGGCGAGCAGCGCGTACGCCTCGCTCGGTTCGTGCTCGTGGATGAGCATGCGGACCCGGGGATGGCTGGCCGCCAGCTCCGCGACGATCGGCAGCAACGAGCGGCGGATGGCGGTCGCGAACCCGGCGACCCGTAGCGTGCCGACCGCTTCCGCGCCGGGGTCGAGATCCAGGTGGGCGGCCTCCACCGCGGCGAGGATCGTCACCGCGTGCTCGGCCAGCCGCCGGCCGGCCGGGGTGAGCCGGACCCGCCGCCCGTCCGGCTCGATGAGCGTCGCACCAGACTCGCGCGCCAGGACCGCGATCTGCTGCGACACGGTGGAAGTAGTGATCCCCAGTTCGGCGGCGACCTCGCGCATGGAGCCCAGGCGGGACAGTTCGAGCAGCAGTCGCAAGCGACGCGTCTCCATGGCCACATTGTTCCCAATACTCAAACGGTATGTCCAGCATTGACGCGTGGACGCGAACGGTCGACCTGCCGTCTACTGATCTCATGATGACGACCGATGCGTTGCTGAGCCGGCCCGTTCACCCGTCGGGAACGCGTGTCGGCTCGTCGATGGCGATCGCCTCGATGCTCTGCGTCCAGCTCGGCCTGGCCGCCTCGATCGGCCTGTTCGAGCAGATCGGCTCGCAGGGTGCGGCCTGGTTGCGACTGACCTGGGCCGGTGTGCTGCTGCTGGTCATCGTCCGCCCCCGATGGGGCACCTTCAGCCGGACCGGGCTGCTCTACGCGGCCGCCCTCGGTGTGGTGACGGCGGCCCTCACCATGCTGTTCATGGCGGCGGTGGCCCGGTTGCCGCTGGGCACCGCGAGTGCGCTGGAGTTCCTCGGACCTCTCGGGGTGGCGGTGTTCCGAGGGCGCGGCGGGACGAAGCTGTGGCCGATCCTCGCCGCGGTGGGGGTGCTGCTGCTCACCGAGCCGTGGACCGGCGACGCCGACCCGCTCGGGATCCTCTTCGCGCTGGCCGCCGCGGTCTGCTGGGCGGCGTACATCCTGTTGACCCAGCGGGTCGGTGACGAGGTCACCGGCATCCAGGGTCTGGCCATCTCGATGCCGGTGGCCGCCGTCGTGGCGACCGTGGTGGCCGGGCCGTCGGTCTTCGGCCACCTCACCTGGCAGGTGCTGGTGGCGGGACTCGGGCTGGCCATCCTGCTGCCGGTGGTGCCGTTCATCCTCGAGCTGCTCGCGCTGCGCCGGCTGACCACCGCGGCTTTCGGCACGCTGATGAGCCTGGAACCCGCCTTCGCGCTCGTCATCGGCCTGGTCGCGCTGCACCAGGTGCCGGGCTGGGCGCCGGTGGCTGGGATCGCGTTTTGGTCGCCGCCGGCATCGGTGCCGAACGCACCGGCGCCCGTCAGCCGTCCGGGCCGGCGCAGCCGGACGTGCTGTCTCCCCGGTAGACGCCCGGTCCAAGAGACCACGTCCGTGGGCGTTCAGAGACCGACAACGAGTCGCAGCGCTGCCTCGACGCGTCGTAGCTCGTCGAAGGTGAGGTGGCCCAGGATGCCACCCAGACGGGCGGGGTCGACCGCCGCCGTCTGCTCGGCCAGCACGCGTGTCGTCCGCCCGCCGAGCTCGATCTCGGGCCGAAATCTGGCCGGACGGGCCGAGGTGGACGTCGGAGCGACCAGCCACGTCGAGAGCGGGAGCTGGTCGGACTGGACGACTACCGCACACCGAGGGCTCCGCTGCTCGTGCCCGCGTGCGTCCCGAGGCGCACGTAACTCGTAGACCTCACCACGCACGCAGACTCTCCATGTCCCGCAGGACCTGCGCCGCCTCGGCCCGGTCCTGCTCGTCGCCGGCCAGCACCTCGGCCTCGGCACGGAGCGATGATCGGGCACGCTCGCGGGCCGCATCGATCAAGGCCGATCGCACGGCGGTCGACACCGACGTCCCGTCGCGGGTGAGCACTGCCAGGGCGCGAGCTGCATCCTCGTCGGGACGGAAGGTGATGGTTCCTGCCATGCGTCCAACGTAAGACGGAACGTAAGACAAGTCGTTCGGGGCACCCCGCGCGGCCGGTGGCGTTAGCCTCCAAGGGTGAGCACAGACACCTGCTCCAGCATCTCCCTGTCCTTTGCGGAGCCGTTGGCCGGCACAGCAGACCTAGCGCAGGGCTTCGTGCTGCTCGAGCACGCGGACTCCTGGTCCACCCAGGCGTTCGAGAGCCCGTCGCTGCCCGATGGGGTGGGAACCAACCTGCAGGCCGCCGCTGCAGCTGCCGACCTCAAGCCGCTGCTAGGACGGCGCCACGGTCGCGAGCGCGGCACAGGCTCGCCGTGGATACTGGTGGCGGTGCCGGACCACGGAGGGATCCTGGTGCACCGCCGGCTGGCCTCCACCGGCGACGCTGCCGTGGTGGACCTGGTGGCGGTCGCCACCGCCCTGCGCTCGGGGCAGGTACCAACCGGCTGGGAGCGCACCAGCCCGGTCCTGGCCGTCTGCACGCACGCCAAGCGGGACCAGTGCTGCGCTCGTTCTGGCAGGCCGGTGGCGGCGGCGCTGCACGCGCTGGCGCCCGAGATGGTCTGGGAGTGCTCGCACTTGGGCGGGCACCGGCTGGCGGGAAACGTGCTCGAGCTGCCCAGCGGTCTGCTCTACGGGCGGGTAGCCCCTGGCTACGCCGACGTGCTGGTGGAGGGCGCCCGCGGTGCCCGCGTGCTGCCCGATCTGCTCCGCGGCCGCAGCCACCTGCCCCAGCCCCTGCAGGTCGCCGAGGTCGCGCTCCGACAGCTGCAGCAGGCAGCCGGGGCCGACGACGTCCAGCTGGTCGGCTCGAGCGAGCACGGTCTGGCGGCCGCCGACATCACCCGCAGCGTGAGCACCTGGACGGTCCAGCTGCCGACTGACACCGCTGCGGCGACGTGGCGGGTGGTGGTCGACACCTCGCCCGGCACCATTCCCCGGCCCGCCAGCTGCGGCAACGAGCCGCAGGCGCCACCACCGGTCCACACAGTCGTCGAGATCACCGACGTCGAGGGCCCCGGACGCGGCGCACAGGCATGGGATGAGGGCCACGCAGCCGCCGGGCACGAGCTCGCCGACCCGGACCCGACCGTCGTAGACGCGGTGCAGGGCCTCTCCCCGGGCACCGTGCTCGACCTCGCCTGCGGCCGCGGACGGCACAGCCTGTGGCTGGCAGGGCAGGGCTGGCAGGTCACCGCCGTGGACTTCTCCCGCGCCGCCCTGGACCAGCTGCGGCAGGAGGCGGGTCAGCGCGGGCTGGACGTCGACGTCCAGCTCGGTGACGCCCGCGCCTGGACCCCGCCGGCCACCGGCTACGACCTCGTGCTGCTCTCGTTCGTGCACCTGCCTGACGTGCTGGTCCGGGCGACGAGGTGGCTCGCGCCCGGGGGGCACCTGGTGCTCGTGGGCCACTCCACCAGGAACCTGACCGAAGGGGTCGGCGGACCGCAGGACCCGCGCCTGCTGCACCAGTACGTCGACCTCGCGGCACGGGCGACCGGCGCCAGGTTGCGGGTGCTGCGCGCCGGCGAGGTCGAGCGGCACACCCCCGAGGGGACCGCCATCGACGCCGTGCTGGTCGCGCAGAAACCGTTGCCGCAGTAGGACCCTCAGCGGGCTGACGCTGCGGGCCGAGGAGGTCGGTGGTCGGGACGATCCTCCGGAGCCCGGCGCGCGGTGAGCCAGTGGTCGAGCTCGGCAGCGGGGACCGGCCGCGATATCTGGTAGCCCTGCGCCTGGTCGCAGCCGTGACGCGCCAGTTCGGTGTAGGCGACCGGGTTCTCGACGCCTTCGGCGACCATCCTCAGGCCGAGACTGTGGGCCAGGGCGATGGTGGAGGCGACCAAGGAAGCGGCACGGGCGTCGTCGGCCATCGGGAACACAAAGGACCGGTCAAGCTTGAGCTCGTCGACGGGCAGCTCACGGAGGTAGGACAGCGAGCTGTAGCCGGTGCCGAAGTCGTCGACGGCGATCTGGACGCCCTGGCCGCGCAGCCGGGTCAGGATCGCGCGGGCCCGGTCCCGGTCGGCCATCAGGAACTCCTCGGTGATCTCCAGCTGCAGGACCGTCGGGGGCAGCCCCCTGGCCGCGAGCAGGGCGGCGACCTGCTCGGGCAGATCTGCGTCGACCAGGGAGCTGGCGGACAGGTTGACTGCGATGGTCAGCGGTCTGCCGTTTCCCTACCAGGTCACGGCCTGATCCAAGGCCTTGTTGAGCACGACCTGGGTCAGGGAGCGCATCAGGCCCGCATCCTCCACGAGATCGAGGAAGTCGGCCGGGTAGAGCAGGCCGCGGGCGGGGTGGTCCCAGCGCACCAGGGCCTCGACGCCGCACACCTCGCCGGTGCGCAGGTCGATCTTGGGCTGGTAGTGCAGGACGAACTGGTCCTCGGTGGTGAGGGCGGTGCGCAGCTCTTGAAGGGTTCGTAGCCGGGCGTCGCCGTGGGGGTCGTCGTTGCCTGCATAGAGGTGGTGCCCGCTGCGGGCGGTCTTCGCCTTGTACATGGCGATGTCGGCCCTTCGCAGCAGCATGCTGAGCTCGTTGCCGTGGTCGGGGAACACCGCGATGCCGATGCTCACGCCGGTACGCAGGGAGAGGCCCTCTGCGGCGAACGGCTCGGCCAGCGCCTGGCGCAGCTTGACGGCGACAGCAACAGCGCGCTCGTGGTCGGCGTCCTCGAGCAGGACCGCGAACTCGTCCCCGCCGAGCCTGGCCAACAGGTCACCGTCCCGCAGCTGTGCGCGCAAGCGGATCCCCACCTCGACCAGGAGCCGGTCGCCGACGTGGTGGCCCAGGCTGTCGTTCATCTCCTTGAACTTGTCGAGGTCCAGCAGCAGCAGTGCCTTGTGCGGCTGTCCGGATGCCGCCAGTCGGGCTGGCACGTCGGTGTACAGGGCGCGACGGTTCGGCAGACCGGTCAGGTCGTCGGTGCAAGCCTGGCGCCGCAGGTCCGCCATCCGCACGAGCAGCCGGAACGCCACCTGGGCCCGAGCCGCCGCCGCGAGCAGCGTTCCCCCGGCCAGCACCACTGCCAGCATCGACACGTCCCGCTGGGTGCCGACGATCTGCACGCACAGGCCAGCGACAGTGGTGACCGCCGGCACCACCAGCGGTGCACCGTTCACCCAGTGCGGCGCCGGCTGCGCACCCAAGGCCTCGGCCCGGACCACAGCGTGCACCCACACGGCCACCAGAACGAGGCCGATCGCCCAGCCAGCGTCCAGCGGTGTGCCGGGCTGGTAGGTGCCCGCCGAGACCTGCAGCGCGTAGACCACGTCGGAGCCCGCGAACATCGCCAGGCCGGCTATCAGCGACACCCACCGTCGGCCCACGCGCAGGCCCTGCAAGGTGACGATCCCGATCACGGAGGCCACCATCACCAGGTCGCACGCAGGGTAGGCGAGCGCGACCACGGTGGCAGACGACCACGACTCCGCGGCCCAACGTCCGCCGGCGACGGAAACGGCGGCAGCGAGCCGGTCAGTGCCAGCGTTGCGTAGAAGTAGGTGTTGCCCGTGGCGTACGCGCTCAGTGCCGCCGCCGAGCATACGATCTCCCAGGGCCGAGTACGTGACCGGAACACCAGTACCCAGCAGACGAGCGCGGGAATCCACTGGATCAGGATCGGCATCCACACGTTCACGACTACGCTGTACCCGTCGCCCCGCAGAACCAGGACGGCGACGTAACCAACCAGAGGCAGCGTCAGCAGCTACAGCAACAACGCATGGCGGTCCCGGTCACCGACTGCGCTGGCTGGCACTTCGCACCTCCTGGATCGGGTCAACACGAAGGATCCGCATCCCTCGACTCATCGGCATGGTCGATGGCCAGGTTGAGGCGCTTCTGATTGACAGACCGGACGCTGCGGGTGACGCAAACAGGCCCGCCGCTGCGTTGAGGATTCACCCATCTGCGGCTTGAGCCGGTCGCCAGAGGGACCGATATTCGTCCGAGGGACCGTATCCGACTCTCCCGACCCAGCAACCTTGTCAGGACGTACTCCATGCAGGCTGAACCCGAAGGCAGACACCTGTTCGGGCGTTGCGCCGCGGCCTCCACCGTCGCCGAGGCGTGCGAAGGGCTGGTAGAGGACCTGCGTGAGCTGTACCCGCTGCCGAGCGTGTACCTGCTGGTCGATGGTCGGCTGCGCTGCCAGGCGTCTCGCGGCTACTACCAGGTGGTCGACGGGTTCACCCCGGGCATCGGGGTGATCGGACGCGTCGTCGCCACCGGCGTCCCCGAGCTGATTCAAGACGTGAGGCAGGTGCCAGACTTCATCGCCGCCATCCCTGGCCTCGTGGCCGAGGCGTGCGTACCGGTCCGCGCGGGAGGCGAAGTGGTCGGGGCGATCAGCGTGGAGTCCTTCGCCACGCTGCCCACCGACATCCAGGCGGTGCTCGAGATCGCTGCCGAGGTCCTGGCAGAGCGTCTGGAGGCCGCCGGCGGCCCACCCACAGCCGGTCTGGCGGTGCGCCTGGCCCGGGTAGCCATCGCCCTGTCCGCACTGACCGACCCCGTCGAGATCCACGCACAGGTCGTGGAGGCAGCCATCGACATCTCCGGGATGGACAGCGCAGCCCTGTGCCTTCGCGACCCCGACGGGACCTGGACGCTCGCCCGCGCCGACGGGCCACTGGCACCTGCCCTGTCGTCCTGGACCGAGGACCAGTACCGCATCGTCGCCCGCTGCGTCAGTCAAGGCACCTCTTCGCACTTCCGCGGCGTCCCCGCCGACATGCCCACCGAGTCACAGTTCCTGCTGCGCGCCGGGATCCAGTCCGCCCTGGTCCATCCGCTCATCGTCGGGCGCAGGCTCATCGGGATGCTGACCACCGCACACACCGAGCCCCTGCGGCACAACCCCGTCATCGGAGCCCTGGTCGAGCTCCTCGCCGTCCAGGGAGCCACCACCCTGGGCATGGCCGCAGCCATCGAACAGCTCAACCAGCGTGCCCGCCAGGACCCCCTCACCGGCCTGGACAACGCCGCCACCTTCGCCGAGGACCTCGCCCGCGCCGCACAGTCCCCGGTCAGCGGTGCGCCCGCGGTGTGCCTGCTCATCGACATCGACCACTTCAAGGCCGTCAACGACACCTTCGGACACCCCGCCGGCGACCAGCTGCTGCGCGACCTGGCCACCGAGCTGATGGCGGCCCTACGCAGCACCGACACCCTCTACCGCATCGGCGGAGACGAATTCGCCGCCCTGCTGCACCACACCGCCCCCGGCCAGGTCGACGACCTCGCCCAGCGCCTGATCGTCGCGGGCCGCCGGGTGCGCGCCACCGTCTCGATCGGCGCAGCGACCTTCCGCGTCTCAGAGACCGGTGAGCACCTCCGCAACCGCGCCGACCGCGCTCTCTACCAGGCAAAATCGGCCGGCCGGGACCGGATCGTCGTAGTTCGCCCATGATCGGCGGGGGCTGGTGAAGCCTTCGCCGCAGTAGGGCCTACGTGGTGGCGGCTGGCCCCGCAGGCACCAGCAGCCGCGGCAGGAAGACCTGCACGAGCGGGCCGATCGTCAGCACGAAGACGACCGTGCCCACGCCGAAGGTGCCGCCCAGGGCCCAGCCGACCGCCACCACCACGGCCTCGATCAGCGTGCGCACCAGCCGGATCGACCACCCGGTCCGCCGGTGCAGCCCCGTCATCAGCCCGTCCCGCGGTCCTGCACCGAACCGGCTGCCGATGTACGCGGCAGTCGCGACGGCGTTGAGCAGGACCCCGGCCGCGAACAGGGCGCCACGGGCGGCCCAGCGCGGATCATCGGCTCCGACGACGAGATCCGGTATCAGCCGCAGCGCCACGTCGACGACCACGCCGATGACCAGGACGTTGCTGACGGTTCCCAGACCCGGTCTCTCGCGCAACGGGATCCACAGCAGCAGCACCATCGCGCCGATGATGATCGCCACCGTGCCGAAGCTCCGCCCGGTGGAGTCGGCCACGCCCTGGTGCAGCACGTCCCACGGGATGTTGCCCAGCTCGGAGCGCACCACCATGGCCATGCTGAGCCCGAACAGGGCCAGACCGACGTAGAGCTGGACCAGGCGCCGGGGAAGGCGACGGCCGGACGCCTGCGGCACAGCAGGGTCCGAGGGCGTGGGCACTGCGACACCCTCTCACCGTGACGCTCCTCCTGCGCACGACGTCCACGTCTGCAGCGTGCGTGTTCGATGCCCTAGCCTGCGTGCATGGCATCCCCACTGGCCGTCCCGCTCGCGCCCAACCTGTGGCGCCTGCGCCTGGCCGGGGACTTCACCAACGCCTACGCGCTGCGCGACGAAGACGGCCAGGTCACCCTGATCGACACCGGTTTGAAGTTCTCCGCGAACAGGGTCAGCAAGGCGCTGCGGTCGGTCGGTATCGAGCACTCCGACGTCGCCCGCATCCTCATCTCGCACGTGCACAGCGACCACGCCGGCAGTGCGGCGACGATGGCCGACCGGACCAACGCGGCCGTCTCCGTGCACTCCGAGGACGCCGTGTTCCTGCGCACAGGCACGACCCCGCCCCTGGACCAGTCGCTGCGCCTGGGCCGGTTCTTCTCACGCTTCAACGGCAAGGGCCAGGCGTTCACCCCCGTCGAGCCGGCCGACGAGCTGGTGGACGGCACGCTGCTGCCGTACGGCGGCGGCCTGCGCGTCCTGCACACCCCCGGGCACTCCCCCGGTCACGTGTCCTTCCTGCACGAGCCCAGCGGCGTCCTGATCACCGGGGACGCGCTGTTCAACGTCCTCGGTCGGCTGGGCTACTCGGTTCCGTTCTTCTGCACCGACTTCCGGATGAGCCAGCGCACCGCGCAACGCTTCACCGAGGTCGACTTCTCCACCGTGGCGTTCATGCACGGGCCGCATGTGGCGGACGGCGCTCAGCGCTACGTCGGACGGTTCCTGGCGCGCAAGCGTCTCAAGGACTGACGCTGTAGCCCCTCCGGCCGATGAGCGAAAGGTTCGGTGTCGCTCCGACACCTTTGTCTTCGTTCTTGCACCGAGCGGCGAGCACTCAGCCCTGCCCTCCCCCGAAACCGCCGAGGCGCTGATCCACATGGCCGTGCGCCTGGTCCATCCGGCTGGCTGGACGGTCACCGGCACCGCCCCCGCCGCGCAGGGAAGCGGCGTCCCCTGCACGGACGGCCCGCCGACGCATGCGCCATGCCACCGCGGCGAGGCCGACCGCGAGGACGAGGGCGCCCAGCCTGACGGCGTCCGGCCACGCCGGCAACCCTGCGCCGAACACCGCCACCGCCAGTGCGGCGACAGCAACCTGGTCCCAGTGGTGATCCTTCATCGCCTGCCCCGTTCGTCGACCGTCACTCCCGACGGCTACTGGCGTCCACGGTGGCAGAATCGCCGGAGAGCCGCAATCGTTTGAGCCTGCGACCCGCTGACCGGGGCAGCCGGTGCCAGTGCGCCAATGAGCGAAAGGTCCGGTGTCGCTCAGACACCAAACTCTTCGCGCATCGGCCGCCGCGCGCGCGTCCTCAGTGCGCCAGGAAGCTCAGCAAGTCACCACGGGTCAGCACCCCGGCCGGCTTGCCGTCGACCACGACCATCACCGCGTCGGCCTTCTCGAGCTCGGCCCGGACGGTCCCGATCGGCTCCCCACCGCCGACCAGCGGCAGCGGCGGGGCCATGTGCTTCTCCACCGGGTCGGCCAGGCTGGCGCGGCCGGAGAACACCGCGTCCAGCAGGTCGCGCTCGTTGACCGCACCTGCGACCTCGCCCACCATCACGGGCGGCTCGGCCTTGACCACCGGCATCTGGGACACCCCGTACTCGTGCAGGATCTCGATGGCGTCGCGCACCGTCTCGCTGGGGTGGGTGTGCACGAGCGAGGGAAGGTCCCCGGTCTTGCCCCGCAGCAGGTCGGCCACGGTGGTGCCCGCCTCGGAGCGGGCGAAACCGTAGGAGGCCATCCACCCGTCGTTGAACAGCTTGGTCAGGTAGCCGCGCCCGGAGTCCGGCAGCAGCACCACCACCACGTCGTCAGGACCGAGGTCGCGCGCCACCTCCAGAGCCGCGACGACCGCCATGCCGCACGACCCGCCCACCAGCAGCCCCTCCTCCAGCGCGAGCCTGCGTGTCATCGCAAAGGACGCCGCGTCGCTGACGGCCACGATCCGGTCAGCGACCTCGGGGTCGTACGCGCTCGGCCAGAAGTCCTCTCCCACACCCTCGACCAGGTAGGGGCGCCCGGTGCCTCCGGAGTAGACCGAACCCTCCGGGTCGGCGCCCACGACGACCACGCGGCCACCCTCGCGGTCGGCCGAGGCCTCCTGCAGGAACCGGCCGGTGCCGGTGATCGTCCCGCCCGTCCCGACGCCGGTGACGAAGTGGGTGACCTTGCCGTCGGTGTCGTCCCAGATCTCGGGGCCGGTGGTCTCGTAGTGGCTGGCGGGGCCGTTCGGGTTGGAGTACTGGTCGGGCTTCCAGCCTCCCGGCGTCTCGCGTACCAGCCGGTCCGAGGTCTGGTAGTAGGAGTCCGGGTGGTCCGGTGCCACCGCCGTCGGGCACACCACCACCTGGGCGCCGTAGGCCTTGAGCACGTTGCGCTTGTCCTCGCTGACCTTGTCGGGGCAGACGAAGATCGTCTTGTACCCCCGCTGCTGGGCGACCAGCGCGAGCCCGACACCGGTGTTCCCGGACGTCGGCTCGATGATGGTGCCGCCGGGCTGGAGCTCGCCGGAGGCCTCTGCGGCGTCGACCATCTTGACGGCGATGCGGTCCTTCACCGACCCGCCGGGGTTGAGGTACTCCACCTTGGCCAGCACGGTGGCGCTGATGCCGTCGGTGACGTGGTTGAGCTTGACCAGCGGGGTGCCGCCGATGAGGTCCAGGACAGTCTCTGCATACTTCACCCCTTCATCGTCTCAGACGTCAGCCGGGCTGAACGCCTCGTCCTGCGCTCCCGCTAGCCTGCTGGCGGGAAGACAGGAGGACCCATTCGTGTCAAAGGCTCGACGAGCGCGCAGGATCGCAGCGGCTGCTGCCTACGGAGGCGGAGGTGCCGGCTTCGTCACCATCGCCGGTGTCGGCCTGCTGGTGGGGCAGGCGAAGCTGGCGCGTCGGGCCATCGGCCGGCCGTTCGGTGGCACCGGACCGCGCATCAACGGCGTCTACGGCGGTGGCGGCGGCGGTGTCCTGGAGCTGACCGTGCTGGGAGACTCCGCGGCAGCAGGGCTCGGCGCGGACGCCCCGGAGGAGACCCTCGCCGCGATCATCGCCCGCGGCCTGGCAGCGGTCTCCGGCCGCCCGGTGAGGCTCACCTGCGAAGCGGTCGTCGGCGCTGACTCCTCTGGGCTCGAGCGCCAGGTGGACAGGTTGCTCGAACAGGTGCCCGCGCCGAACGCCACGGTCATCATCATCGGCGCCAACGACGTCACCCACCGCATCCGCGTGCCCGACGCCATCCGTGAGCTCGTGACGGCCGTGGAGCGGCTGCAGGAGGCCGGTGCCGAGGTGGTCGTCGGCACCTGCCCCGACCTGGGCACCCTGGAACCGGTCGCGCAGCCGCTGCGGACGCTGGCCCGTCGGATGAGCCGTCAGATGGCTGCGGCCCAGACCATCGCGGTCGTCTCGGCAGGCGGGCGCACGGTCTCGCTCGGGGACATCATCGGGCCGGAGTTCGGTATCAGGCCGGGAGAGATGTTCAGCTCGGACCGGTTCCATCCCAGCTCGGCCGGCTACGCCCGGATGGCGGCAGCCATGCTGCCCAGCGTCTGTGCCGCCCTAGGATTCTGGCCGGACGGGGGCAGCGAGCGCTCGCCCGAGTACCGGCGCGGCGAAGGATTCGCCCCGATCGCGGAGGCGGCGGTCGCGGCGGCGTCCGACCCGGGTACGGAGGTGACGCCGGCGCGGGTCACCGGCGACGTGCGGCGCCTTCCGGGCAAGTGGGTGATGCTGCTGCGTCGTCGCCGCTGGCCGGTGCTCGGGGCGCAGGAGCCTCAGCCGCAGCCGGGCGCTACCGACCCGGACGGCGCCGAGATCGGGCCTGAGAGTGAGCAGGGCCACCTGCCGACGGCGACCCCGGGTGCGTAGAGTCGAACGCATTGCCATGCCGTCGCACCTGCCCTGGAGGAATCGTGCCTGAGGCCGTCATCGTCGCCACCGCCCGCACCCCGATCGGCAGGGCCTTCAAGGGCTCCCTCATCGGCGTCCGGCCGGACGACCTCGCCGCGACGATCGTGCTGGCCGCTCTCGCCAAGGTGCCCGCTCTGGACCCCACCGAGCTCGACGACCTCTACCTGGGCTGCGCCGAGCCCTCTGCCGAGCACGGGTTCAACATGGCCAGGGTGGTGGCGGTGCTGGCCGGGTTCGACCACCTGCCCGGCGCGACCGTCAACCGGTTCTGCGCCTCGTCCGTGCAGACGACGCGGATGGCCTTCCACGCGATCAAGGCCGGCGAGGGGGATGCCTTCGTCTCCGCGGGGGTCGAGATGGTCTCGCGCTACCGGGGTTTCAAGGGTGCTGGCGGTGGCGACGACGACGTGATGAACCCGATGTTCGACGACGCGCGCGCCAGGACGGGAAAGTCGGCCGAGCAGGGCACCCGGTGGAGCGACCCCCGCGAGGACGGCGCGCTGCCCGACATCTACGTGTCGATGGGGCAGACCGCAGAGAACGTCGCGGGCTTCCGGGACGTCTCGCGCCAGGCGCAGGACGAGTGGGCCGCCGAGTCGCAGAACCGCGCGGGCAAGGCCCAGGTAGACGGCTTCTTCGCCCGCGAGATCACGCCGGTGACGCTCCCCGACGGTTCGGTGATGGACAAGGACGACTCGCCGCGGGCCGGCACCACCGTGGAGGGCCTGGCCGGCCTGAAGCCGGTCTTCCGCGAGGGCGGAACGGTCACCGCCGGCAACGCCTGCCCGCTCAACGACGGCGCCGCAGCCCTGGTGGTGATGAGCGACACCAAGGCCCGTGACCTCGGCCTGACCCCGTTGGCCCGGGTCGTCGCCACCGGGGTGTCCGCCCTGTCCCCCGAGGTCATGGGCCTGGGCCCGGTGCAGGCCACCCGGCAGGCGCTCGCGCGGGCCGGGATGGGCATCGGTGACATCGACCTGTTCGAGATCAACGAGGCCTTTGCGGCCCAGGTGCTCCCCAGCGCCGACGAGCTGGCGATCCCCTACGAGAAGCTGAACGTCCACGGTGGCGCCATCGCCCTGGGCCACCCGTTCGGCATGACCGGCGCCCGCATCACCACGACGCTGCTGAACGGCCTGGCCACGCACGACGGCCAGTTCGGGCTGGAGACGATGTGCGTCGGTGGCGGTCAGGGCATGGCCATCATCTTCGAGCGCCTCAGCTGACGCTCCGCCCCCCGTCCCCACGGCACTTTCGGGGGAAACCGACGTCGGGGCGCGCTCTGACGGCACTTTCGGGGGAAAACGACGTCGGGGGTGGGTCAGAGGGCGCGGCGCAGGGCGATCAGGCGGTGGTAGACGTCGCACGCCACGGCAGGATCTGGGCCGGCCGCGGTGAGCAGGTCCGCCACCAGCACCGTCAGCTGGTCACCGAGCCCGTGCGGGGCAAGCACGGGAGCAATCATGCGGGGCCGGTCCTCGAGGTCTGCGGCATGATCGGCCAGGTACTGCAGCTCGGCCCGGACGATGTCCGCGGGAGCGCGTCCGTGCTGATCGGGCCGAGTCACCCGCTCCGGGCCGAGGGAGACCAGACGGTCGACGACCCGGCGCAGCTCGCGCGCCGGGTCGCCGTCTTCACCGACGCTCAGTTGTTGCCGCGCAGGATCGCGATCAGGCGCAGCATCTCGATGTAGAGCCACACCAGCGTGACGATCAGCCCGTAGGCGGCCACCCAGGCGTACTGCTGCGGCAGCCCCTGGCGCACGCCGCGGTCGATGTAGTCGAAGTCCAGGATGAGGTTCAGCGAGGCGAGCCCGACACCGAGCAGGCTGATGCCGATGCCGAGGAGTCCCATGCTGTAGATGCTGGTGACGCCGAACACCAGCACCGCGACGAGGTGGAACATCTGGAACACCATGTAGCCGATGGTCGCGATGATCAGGAAGCGCTTGAACTTCGGCGTCGCCCGGATGGCACCGATCTTGTAGGCGAAGAGCATCCCCGTGAAGGCGCCGAGGGTGGCCAGCACCGCCTGGATGATGATGCCGTCGTAGAAGTTCTCGAAGTAGAAGCTGATGGCTCCCAGGAACACGCCCTCGATGGCCGCGAAGAGCATCATCAGCGGCGGCCGGATCGCCTTGGAGAAGGCGATGACGAGCCCCATGCCGAGGCCCAGCAGCATCGCGCCGATCGCTACCGGGAAGAGCAGGGCGTCCGGAACCACGAACCAGGTCGCGGCGGCCGTCACCAGCAGGATGGTGAACAGGATCCCGGTGCGGACCACGACGTCGTCGTAGGTCATCCGGCCGGTCTGGGCCGGGGTCGCGGGCGGGCGGCCGTACATCTGCTCGAGCTGCTGCGGGGTGCCGGCAGGCGCCTGCTGCCCTGACCACTGCGGCGGGGGCTGCCCGAAGGTCGCCTGCTGCGGGTAGCTCTGCTGGTTCGACCGGGCGAACTCCTCGCGCCGGGCGAAGACCGGGTTCTTGCTCTGCATGACTCTCCTTGGGCTGGGCCGTCTCATCCAACATAATGCGTGGCGGCACCACGGTGTTCCCAGGACGTGCCCCTGGCGGGACTCGAACCCGCACTGAAGCGCTTTTAAGACGCCTGCCTCTGCCGTTGGGCTACAAGGGCTGTGCGCAAGGCAGGCTACCGACCGGTCATCCTCACCGGCAGAGACCGTGCGCCAGCTGCAGCACCTCGTCGAGCATCGGCTCGGTCAGCCGCCCGGTGAAGGTGTTCTGCTGGCTGACGTGGAAGCTGCCGACCAGGTGCAGCGGTCCACCCGCCGCGGCCGGGCGATCCAGCAGCGTCCGTGCCCCGTGCCCGAACTTCGGCCGCGGACGCGCCACCCCCCAGCCGCGGCGCCGGGCGGTAGCCAGCGCCGCCTCCCAGGCGAACCCGCCGAGGGCGAGCAGGACCCGCAGGTCGGGCAGCAGGTCGATCTCACGGTCGAGCCAGGGCGCGCAGGTGTCGCGCTCTGCTGGGGTGGGGGCGTTGCCCGGCGGGGCGCAGCGCACCGCGGCCGCGATGCGGGCACCGGTCAGCTCGAGCCCGTCGCCCGCGTGCACGCTGTGCGGCTGGTTGGCGTAGCCCGCGCGGTGGAGTGCCGCGAAGATCCAGTCTCCCGACCGGTCGCCGGTGAAGACCCGCCCGGTGCGGTTGCCCCCGTGCGCGGCCGGGGCGAGACCCAGCACCAGCAGCTGGGCGGTCGGGTCACCCAGCCCGGTCACGGGCCTGCCCCAGTAGGTCTCCTCGGCGTAGGAGCGGCGCCTGGTCCGGGCGACCAGCTCGCGCCAGGCGACCAGGCGTGGGCACGCCCGGCACACCGACACCCGCGCGTCCAGGACCGGCAGGCTCCGGGCTGCGCCCGCCCGAGACACCACGTCCTCGGCGTCCCGCGAGACGGGGGTCCGAGCGGTGGCGGGGTCCCCCGGCCAGCCCGATCCCGGCCGGACCGGGCTCACGGGGTCGGGCTGGGGGCCGGTGCGGTGATCGAGGGGCCGGGGACGGATGGTGCGGGAGGGCTCGTCGGGGCAGCGCTCGTCGGGGCAGCGCTCGTCGGGGCAGCGCTCGTCGGGGCGGCGCTGGTGGGCACTCCGCCGGCAGGCGGTTCCGTCGGCTGAATCGAAGCGGACCCGCTCGGAGAGCCGGACCCGGGCGCAGGCTGCTGCATCAGGGTCGCGCCCGGGTCCACCAGCACCGCAGGAACACGGATGCGCGGTGGCGCCGCCGGCGTGAACTCGGCACCGGGAAGGAAGTCGTACCCGTCGTTCGGCCCCCACTCGCGCCAGAAGGTCTCGGCATCCACCTGAGCGCTCCCCTGCGGGAACACGTTCCAGCGCACCTCACCGTCCATCGTGTACCCGGGCACCTGGAACTCTGCGGTGGTCCCCTCCTCCTCCGCAGAGAGCAATGACGGGTCCACGGCCAACGGGTCGCCGTCCTGGTCCAGCAGCGTCACCCCGCGCAGCGGCTGGCCGTCCGGGCCGTAGGGGAAGACGTTGGTCACCACTTCCCCGTCGTTCACCAGTCCTACCTGGAGCTGCGGGTCGAAGTAGCTGTCACTCTCATAGCTGACGGGGGCCGGCGAGGCGATGGTCAGCACCGGCAGCAGCATCAGGACCGCGAAGACGTTGCCGAGGCGCACCAGCACCGAGGTGGCCCTGCCCTCCCGCCAGAGCCCACGCCCCAGCGCCACGCTCCCCGCGACGAGGAGGAGGAGCAGCACGAGCGAGCCGAGCGAGCTCGGCAGCTCGGAGTACGGGTTGTCGTAGCCCAGCACGATGCCGACCAGCTTCCAGGCCACCCAGGCACGCGCCACCCACCACACCGGGCGCAGGTCGTGCGCCACCGAGGAGGCACGCGGCCACCACGGCCTGCTCCGCAGCGATCCCGCGATGTCGCGCCAGCCGTTGCGCAACGGGTCAAGAACCCCCGCCCGCCCCGGCGCAACCCGGGGGCCGAGTCCTGCGGCCGCACGCAGCTCGGCCGCGTACCCCGACGGGTCTCCCAGCCGGGAGGCCAGCGGTTCGGGCGATTCCGTCGCCAGGTCGGTCAGATCGGCCTCGAGCCCACCGGCGAGCTCTTCGACCACCTCCGGGGACAGGTCGTCGAGGGAGGACCTGACCGCAGCGGCGTAGGCGCTCGCGTCGTGCCAGGCGAAGGGGTTCTTGGTCAGCGACGGCGTGCTCATGATCGGACCTCCGCAGGTTCGAGCAGCTGGTGCATGGTCTGGGAGAAGTGCTTCCAGGAGGTGCGCTGCTCGTCGAGCATGGCCTGGCCCTGGCGGTTGATCCCGTAGTACTTGCGGTGCGGGCCCTCTTCGGAGGGCACCACGTAGGAGGTGAGGGCACCGGCCGAGTACAGCCGGCGCAGCGTGCCGTACACAGAGGCGTCACCGACCTCGTCCAGCCCGGCGGCCCGCAGCCGCCGCACCACGTCGTAGCCGTAGCCGTCCTCACCGGCGACCACGGCCAGCACTGCTACGTCCAGCACTCCCTTGAGGAGCTGGGTGGTGTCCATCGGCCCTCCCTGTTCGGAGCCGGTGGTGCCAGGCTGGTGCCGGCCCGGGGCTCATGTGGGACAGACACTAGTGCGCGTGACGCGCTACTGTCGACGACAGCACAGCGCGTGTCGCCTCTGGCGCTAGGTCGAGAGAAAGCGCTGGTCGGATAGGCTGCGCCCATGCAGATGCGCCGTGGGCAGGGTGCCACGGCGGTCCTGGCTGGCGTGGCGGTCGCGTTGCTGGTGCGGCTCAGCTCTGCCCGCCGGCACGGGCCACGGGTCACCGACGAGATCGGGTACCTGGTCAACGCGCGGGTGATCGCCGGCGAGCCCGGCGGAGACCTCAACTGCTGTGCGGTGTACGCCGGCGGCTGGAGCGTCCTGGGGGCCCTGGCCGCCGCCCTGACCCGCAATCCCGAGGCGTTCTACCAAGGAGCGCTGCTGCTCAACGCACTGCTCGCCGGAGCAGTCCTGCCGGTGGCCTACCTGGTGGCCAGGCAAGGGCTGCAGGTGCGCCACGGAGCAGCTCTGGCGGCCGCGGTCAGCGCAGCCGTGGTACCCGGGCTCGTCGTCAACGCCCACTACGCGTGGACCGAGCCCCTGCTGACGTTGCTGCTGCTGTCCGTCCTCGCGTGCTGGTCCTGCGCGCTGGCGAGCCAGACCTGCGCCCGCGCCGCCCCGATGATCGCGAGCTCTCTGCTCGTGGCCTGGGCCGTCACGACCCATCCGAGGATGCTGCCGCTGGCGCTCACCCAGATCGTCCTGCTCGTAGTCGTTCACCGGCTGCGGCGGGCTGGAGCTCTGCCCGCAGGGATGGCGGGCGTGGTCCTGGTCCTCGGGCTGGGAGCTGGTCGGCTGCTGAACCGGCACCTGAAGGCTGCCAGCTGGCCGGACGCCCTGAGCAACCCCCACCTCGCCTCCGCCCAGGACAGGCTCGGCGGGGCCGACGCCCTCAGTCAGGTGCTGCTGACCAGCAGCGGCCAGCTGTGGTACTTGTCCGCCTCCACCGGCTGCCTCGCGCTGACCGGGATCCTGATCGCCGGCTGGATGGCTCTACGGGTCGGCAGCGACCTGCGCAGCCGCGCCCTCGGTCTGATCCTGTCCTCTGCAGCGCTCGGGATCGCGTCTGTCGTCTCCCTCTCCCTGGGCGACATCACCGTGGATCCCACGTACGCCGTGTACGGGCGGTACGTCGAGGTGGTGGCTCCCGCGGCCGTCTGCCTCGCGGTGGCGACGCTGCTCGACAAGCACCGGACAGCGGTGGTGGCCGCCTGCGTCGCCGCGGTGTCCACGGTGCTGGTCGGCTACTGGCTCGCGCAGAGCATCGCCGGCACCACCACACGTCAGCTGAGCATCGTGGGTCTGGTCGCGCTGATGCCGCCGGGTGCGGTGACACCGGTCCGCGCGTCGGTGCTCGCCGCGACGCTGCTGGCGGGGGTGCTGATCACCGTGCTGGTGGGCGCGGCAGCCGCCCGGCGGCGCAGCGCACGGCAGCCGGACCGCAGCAGCGTCACCACAGGGATGCTGGTGCCGACACTCGTGGCCGCTGCCCTGGTCACAGCTGCCACCTGGTCCGCCGGCAGCTTCCTGAACGAGGTCGCCCTGCCGGAGGAACGGGTGCAGCACCCTGACGGGTGGACGTTGGCGCAGGAATCAGCCCTCATCGGTACCGCCCCGGTCGGGGTCCTGGCACCTGACAACGGGGCGTACTCCATGACGCTGCACGCGCTGCCCGGCCGAGCGCTCCGGACGCAACAGGTGGAGACCCTTGACGACGACGTCGCCGTCGTGCTCGCAGCCGCCGGGCTGCCTGTGCCCACCGGCTGGCGGCTGGTTCAGCGCACACCGGACGGCAGCTGGGACATCTGGGAACGGCGCCGATCGCAGGCTCACCCAGCGAGGCTCGGCTCACCCGGCCAGGCTCAGCGCGATCCCGTCGAGGATGTCGTGCTCGGAGGTCACCACCTCTCGCAGGCCCGCAGCCTCGGCGACCCGTCGCACCACCCGTGACCACACCAGTGCGCCCGCGCCGATCACGTCCACCCGGCCGGGGTGCATGAAACCCAAGGACGCCCGCGCCGAGCGCGGCATCCGCACCAGCTCCTCGGACGCCGCAAGGACGTCCCCGACCGGCAGGACCGCCCCGTGGATCTGGGCCGGTTCGTAACGCTCCAGGCGCAGCGCGTGCGCCGTGATGGTGGTGACCGAGCCGGCCAGCCCGACCAGCGTGCTGGCCCGGGCCACCGCAACCCGGGAGAGAGCGTCGTCCAGGGCTGCGTCCACATCGGCTGTGGCAGCAGCGATCTGGGCCGGGCTCGGCGGGTCGTCGCGCAGGTGCCGCTCCGTCATCCGCACGCAGCCCACATCCATCGAGTGCGCAGCGGTGACGGTCTGGTCCCCGAGCACGACCTCGGTCGAGCCACCGCCGAGGTCGACCACGCAGAACGGCGCGCCGTGGCCGGCGGCCAGGCCCGAGGTCGCTCCGACGAAGGACAGCGCCGCCTCCTGCGCACCGCTGACCACCTCGGGCTCGATCCCGAGCGCCCGCCGCACCCCTGCCACGAACACCTCGGCGTTCTCGGCGTCCCGGCTCGCGGAGGTGGCCACGAAGCGCATGCGCTCGGCACCCAGCTCGCGGCAGACGTCGGCGTACCGGGCGACGACAGCGAGGGTGCGTTCCAGCGCCTCGTCCGCGATGCGCCCGGTACGGTCCACGCCTTGGCCCAGGCGGACGATCTCCATCCGCCGGGTCAGCTCGGTCAGGGTGCCGTCGGGGCCGATGTCCGCGACCAGCAGCCGCAGGGAGTTGGTTCCGCAGTCGAAGGCCGCAACACGTGTCATGCCCCAACCCTGGCAGAGGTCCGCCGCGCGCTCAGACGCAGCGGCCCCGCGCGCCCCAGTCGTCCAGTGCCTGAACCGCCTCGTCGCCCAGGGGGTTGACCCCAGGACCGGCTGCCAGCGAGTGCGCCACCAGCACGTGCAGGCACTTCACCCGGGTGGGCATGCCACCGGCGGACACGCCCTCGATCTCAGCCACCTCACCGAGGACCGCTCGGCGTGCGAGGTAGTCCTCGTGCGCCGCCGCGTACGCGCTCGCCAGCTCGGGCTCCGCACCGAGGCGGGCGCTCATCTCCCGCATCATCCCCTGGGACTCCAGCGTGCTCACCGCCCCGGTGGCCCGCGGACAGGTCAGGTAGAAGGTGGTGGGAAAGGGCGTCCCGTCGTCCAGGCGTGGCGCCGTCCGCACCACGTCGACCGCCCCGCAGCTGCAGCGGTGCGCTGCCCGGTGCTGCCCACGCAGCCGACGGCCGAGCTGAGCCGCCACGTCGTCGGCGTCGGCCTGGCTAAGCGCCGCGTCCACCTGCCCGCCGCGATGGCTCACGGCTTGGGCTCCTCGGTCGTCTCCGGCGCCGGTGCCGGCGTGGTGGGGGCGCTCGGTTCGAGAACCGGTCCGGTCTGCTGGGTCGGGGACTGCCCGGCCAGCTCCACCGAGGACCACAGGGCGCCGAACCAGGAGGCGTCGTCATGTGAGACCTCTCGGGCAGCCGCCCGGCTCGGGTCCGCCACGTCCTGCACGGCCTGGGCCTCGTCGAGCACCACGTACCCGACCTCACCCGGCATCACGTAGGTGAACCGCTGCCTGGCCTGGGCGACCACGAAGGCCGGGTCCTGCCAGCGGCCGAGCTGGCGGTCCAGGTCGTCCACGTCCTGCTCGCGCTGGGCCACGTCCTCCTCCAGCGAGGCGATCCTGCTCTGCTGCTCGACCAGTGCGCGCATGAAGGGAGCCATCGCGGTGGCGATGGCGAGCAGGAGCACGACGAGGACGGCAGCGCGCCGGGACAGGCCACGAGGCGGGGCCGCTGCGCGCACGGGACGCCCGCCGGCGACCCGGGGGCGCGAGCGCCAGCCGCTGCCGGGTGTCGGCGGCCGCGTCCTGGCACCCGAGGCTCGATCAGCCCGCGGATGGCTCGGACGCCTGCTCGCCACGGCTGCCCGCTCAGCTGTCGCCGGCAGGTGCGCCGAAGCGGGGGAAGGCACCGGCACCCGCATAGCGGGCTGCGTCGTCCAGCTCCTCCTCGATGCGCAGCAGCTGGTTGTACTTGGCCACGCGCTCCGAGCGCGCCGGGGCGCCGGTCTTGATCTGCCCGCAGTCGGTGGCGACGGCGAGGTCCGCGATCGTGGTGTCCTCCGTCTCGCCGGAGCGGTGGCTCATCATGCAGGTGAAACCGGCGCGGTGGGCCAGTGACACGGCGTCGAGAGTCTCTGTCAGAGAGCCGATCTGGTTGACCTTGACGAGCATCGAGTTGGCCGCTCCCTCGGTGATGCCACGCGCCAGCCGGATCGGGTTGGTGACGAACAGGTCGTCGCCGACGATCTGCACGCGCTGGCCCAGCTGCTCGGTGATCTGCACCCACGCCGACCAGTCGTCCTCGCTGAGCGGGTCCTCGATGCTGACCATCGGGAACGACGAGACGAGGTCGGCGTAGTACGCGATCATCTGCTCGGCCGACTTGCTGGAGCCCTCGAAGGTGTAGACGCCCTCGGAGTGGAACTCGGTGGCCGCCACGTCCAGCGCCAGCCCGATGTCGGTGCCGAGGGAGAAGCCTGCCTTCTCCACCGCGACGGCGATCAGCTCCAGGGCCGCACGGTTGCTGGGCAGCGACGGTGCGAACCCGCCCTCGTCGCCCAGCCCGGTCGCCAGACCCTGCGACTTCAGCACCGACTTCAGCGCGTGGTAGACCTCGGTGCCCCAGCGCAGCGCCTCACGGAAGGTCGGCGCACCGATGGGCGCGACCATGAACTCCTGGATGTCGACGCCGGAGTCGGCGTGCGCGCCGCCGTTGAGGATGTTCATCATCGGCACCGGCAGCACGTGCGCGTTGGGGCCGCCCAGGTAGCGGAACAACGGCAGCCCGGACGACTCCGCCGCGGCCTTTGCGACGGCGAGGGAGACGCCGAGGATGGCGTTCGCGCCCAGGTTGGCCTTGTTGTCCGTACCGTCCAGGTCGATCATCTCCTGGTCGATGAGACGCTGCTCGTGGGCGTCGAAGCCGACCAACCGCGGGCCGATGGTGTCCAGCACCGCGTCGACCGCGTCCAGCACCCCCTTGCCGAGGTAGCGCTGCTCGTTGCCGTCACGGCGCTCGGCGGCCTCGAACGCGCCGGTGGAGGCGCCGGAGGGCACGGCTGCGCGCGAGATGGTCCCGTCGTCGAGGGCGATCTCCACCTCGACGGTGGGGTTGCCGCGCGAGTCGAGGATCTCGCGGGCGCCGACGGCCTCGATGGTGGCCACGGTGTCTCCTTCGGATGGGCTCAGAAGTGGGGCTGGCCTGCCGGCGCTTGCCGCCGGAGCCGCTCGAAGCCTAGCCGGGTCGAGGCGGACTGCCGCGTAGGCGCACGCGCCACCCCCTACGGTCGTGCCCTGCCCGCCTACCAGCGAGGAGTGCCCGATGAACCAGCCCGAATCTGTCACCGATGGCTTCCCCACCCGCCATCACCACGCCCCGCAGGTCAAGGACATGCCGGACGCGCCGACGCGGTACCGGCGACTGATCGGGCCAGGCATCATCGCCGCGGGAGTGGGACTCGCGTCGGGCGAGTTCATCCTGTATCCCTACATCGCCTCGCAGGTGGGGCTCGTGTTCGTCTGGGCGGCTGTGGTCGGGCTCACGACACAGTTCTTCCTCAACATGGAGATCGAGCGCTACACCCTCGCCACCGGCGAGACCGCGCTCACGGGGTTCAGCCGGTTCTGGCGCCACTGGGGGCTGTTCTTCGCCCTGATGACGTACTTCGCGAACCTCTGGCCCGGGTGGGTCGTCAGCTCGGCGACCCTGGTCACCTACCTGTTCGGCGGCAACGCGAACTACGTGGCGATCGGCATGCTGATCGTGATCGGGCTCATCCTGACGCTCGCACCGGTCGTCTACGTCGCGCTGGAGCGCGCCCAGATGCTCAAGGTGGCCGCGGTGGGTCTGCTGTTCGTCGTGGCAGCCTTCTTCGCCATCGGGTCCCGAGCATGGGGAGACCTGCCACAGGTGGTGACCAGGCCCGACCTGCCCGTCGCCGCGCTCGGGCTCCCGCTGCTCCTCGGTGCGCTCGCGTTCGCCGGTGGCGGGGGTGGCCAGAACCTCGTGCAGTCCAACTGGATCCGCGACAAGGGCTTCGGCATGGGGCAGTACGTCCCGCGTCTGGTCAGCCCGATCACCGGCCAGCCGGAGGCGGTACCGAGCACCGGGTCTTCACCTCGCTGCTGGCGTACTCCACCGTGTTCGGTCGCGAGGGCCTGGCCAGCGACATCTCGTTCATCCAGACAGAAGGGGAGGTGCTCGGCGAGCGGGTGGGCCCCTGGTTCCAGTACTTCTTCTGGGCCATCGGCGCCTTCGCCCTGTTCGCCGCCGCACTGGGGATCGTCGACTATACGAGCCGGCTCGCCGCCGACGTCATCAAGACCTCGTACGCCCGGGACGCCAACGAGATCAAGGTCTACGCCAAGCTCGTGTGGGGGCTCGTCGTGATCGGGATCGTCGTCCTGTCCGTGGGCTTCGACCAGCCGATCGTGCTCCTGGTCATCTCCGCCGTCGTCGGCGGGTTCATGATGATCTTCTACTCGGGCTTGCTGATCCTCATCAACCGCCGCATCCTCCCCGCTCCGATCCGGGTCCGGGGTGTGCGGCTGGGGATGCTCGTCTGGTCCATCCTGCTCTTCGGGACGTTGTCCGTCCTGACGTTCATCGACCAGGGCAAGAAGCTGTTCGGCGGCGAGTAGGCGGGCTGGCTACTCCCCGCGCTCGCCGGCACGAGCAGCGGTCTCGGTCTCGCGCACGGCCTGCCGCAGCGCGGCCTCGGCGTCCGCACCGGCTCGCCGGGCAGCGGCGACCAGCCCCAGCAGGTGCGCACCGAGGTCGTCCGGCAGTGGCACCTCGGCGACCGTCGGACGCCGGCCGGGCAGAACAGCCCGTTCCAGCCTGCCCAGCACCTTGTCCGCCCGGGCTAGTGCGGGCAGAGCGACGGGGACCCCGTCGAACACCGACTCGCGGCCCTTCTCCTCGGCCTTGATCCGCTCCCAGCTGGCCTCGACGTGAGCGGCCGTCGGGGCGTGGGCGTCGGAGAACACGTGCGGGTGGCGGCGGCGCAGCTTCGTCACGATCCCGGCAGCCACCTCGTCGATGTCGAACGCGGCGGTGCCGTCCTCCTGGGCGATGCGCGCGTGGAACACCACCTGCAGCAGCAGGTCACCCAGCTCCTCGACCAGCGCCTCCCGGTCCCCCTGCTCGACCGCCTCGGCGACCTCGTAGGCCTCCTCGAGCGCATACGGCAGCAGCGATGCGTGAGTCTGCTCGGCGTCCCACGGGCAACCCCCCGGCGATCGCAGCCGGTCCATGATCTCGACCAGCTCCAGCAGCCCGGCGCCGGGCTGGTCCCAGGAGCCCAGCACCATCTCCACCTCCGGCACCGCAGCACCCGCCGACGAGCGGCGCACCAGCTCACGGGTGAGGCACTCCCCCAGCCCGGGGTCACCGTCGGGGGAGACGAACCACACCAGGTCCTCACCCGAGGCAGCCGTCGCGACCAGACGGGCCGCGAGCTCCGCTGCGGGCATGGCCGCCACCCGTGACAGCTGCACCCCCGCGTCGGCGAACGCCTGCTCCCACCTGTCGTCGACGTCCTCGGTACCCAGCACCTCACCGGCATCGCGCAGCAGGGACCAGGCAGCCCACGTCAGGACCCCTGCCGCAGAATGGGTTCCGGTGCCGATGAGAGACAGCGACCCGGTCACGCCTTGAGCCCCGACGTGGTGGTGCCGGTGCGCGAGGCGACCGCGATGTCGTCCAGCAGCACCGAGTCGATCACGTCCCGGGCCCAGTCCAGGACCTCGGTGTCGCGCAGCGGTCGACCGCCCACGCGCGCGGTGCTGGGCCGGGGCACCAGGATCGAGCGCACGGCCGGCTTGATGAGCGTCTGCGGGTAGAGACGCTTGAGCCGCAGCGTCTGCGACTCGCGCAGCTCGACCGGGGCGAACCGGACGTGGTTGCCCTGCGCGCTGACCTCCGCCACACCGGCGCTGCGGGCGTGGACCCTGAAGCGGGCCACGGCGATGAGGTTGTCGACCTGCTCGGGCGGCTCGCCGTAGCGGTCCACCAGCTCGCCGCGCACGTCCAACAGCGCCTGCTCGGAGTCGGCTGCGGCCAGCTTGCGGTAGGCCTCCAGCCGCAGCCGCTCGTGCGGCACGTAGTCGTGCGGCAGGTGCGCGTCCACCGGCAGCTCGATCTTCATCTCCGCGAGCGGCTCGCCCGCACCGTCGCCGCGGAACTCCGCCACGGCCTCGCCCACCATCCGCACGTACAGGTCGAAGCCGACCCCGGCGATGTGACCCGACTGCTCGCCGCCCAGCAGGTTCCCGGCACCGCGGATCTCCAGGTCCTTCATCGCCACCTGGATGCCCGACCCGAGGTCGGTGTTCGCCGCGATGGTGGCCAGCCGGTCGTGCGCGGTGTCCGTCATCGGCCGCTCGGGCGGGTACAGGAAGTAGGCGTAGGCGCGCTCGCGGCCACGACCCACCCGGCCCCTGAGCTGGTGCAGCTGGGAGAGCCCCAGCAGGTCGGCCCGCTCCAGGATGAGGGTGTTGGCGTTGGAGATGTCCAGCCCCGTCTCCACGATGGTCGTGCACACCAGCACGTCGAAGCGCTTCTCCCAGAAGTCGACGATGACCTGCTCCAGCAGGTGCTCGCCCATCTTCCCGTGCGCCACCGCGATGCGGGCCTCAGGCACCAGGTCCTTCAGCCGTGAGGCGGTGCGCTCGATCGAGTCGACCTTGTTGTGGATGTAGAAGACCTGCCCCTCGCGCAGCAGCTCGCGCCGCACGGCCGCGGTCACCTGCTTCTCGTCGTACCCGCCCACGAACGTCAAGACCGGATGGCGTTCCTCGGGAGGCGTTGCGAGAGTAGACATCTCGCGCAGCCCGGTAACGGCCATCTCCAGCGTGCGCGGGATCGGCGTCGCGCTCATGGCCAGCACGTCCACGTTCGTGCGCATCTGCTTGAGCGTCTCCTTGTGCTCCACACCGAAGCGCTGCTCCTCGTCGACCACCACCAGCCCCAGGTCCTTGAAGCGCACCGAGCCCGATAGCAGCCGGTGCGTCCCGATCACCACGTCGGTCGTGCCGTCGGCCAGGCTCTCGACCACCGCCTTCGCCTCGGAGTCGCTCTGGAACCGCGAGAGCGACCTGACCGTCACCGGGAAGGGAGCGAACCGTTCGGTGAAGGTGTCCACGTGCTGCTGCACCAGCAGCGTGGTCGGCACCAGCACCGCCACCTGCTTGGCGTCCTGGACGGCCTTGAAGGCGGCGCGCACCGCGATCTCGGTCTTGCCGTAACCCACGTCGCCGCAGATCAACCGGTCCATCGGGACGGGCTTCTCCATGTCGGCCTTGACCTCGTCGATGCTGGCCAGCTGGTCTGGTGTCTCGACGTAGGCGAAGGCGTCCTCGAGCTCGCGCTGCCAGGGGGTGTCCGGGCCAAAGGCGTGGCCGGTGGTGGCCATCCGCGCCGAGTACAACCGGATCAGCTCGCCGGCGATCTCTCGGACGTGCTTTCGCGCCCTGCTCTTGGTCTTGGCCCAGTCCGAGCCCCCCATCTTGTTCAGCGTGGGAGCCTCGCCGCCGACGTACCGGGTCACCTGGTCCAGGGCGTCCGAGGGCACGTAGAGCCGGTCCCCCGGCTGGCCCCGCTTGCCGGGGGCGAACTCGATCACGAGGTACTCGCGGGTGGCCTTGGCGCCGCCGGTGCCCATCGTGCGCTGCATCATCTCGACGAACTTGCCCACCCCGTGCTGCTCGTGGACGACGTGGTCACCCGGGCGCAGCGACAGGGGGTCCACCTGGTTGCGGCGCTTGCTGGGCATGCGGCGCATGTCCTTGGTGGAGGCCCCCGCACGGCCCATCAGGTCGGTCTCGGTGAGCAGGGCGAGCTTCAGCGGCTCGGCGACGAATCCGGTGCTGGCCGGGGCCGTCGTCACGTGCACCACCGAGGGCTGGGGAGCCTGCGTCAGGCCCTCGACCAGGCGGGCGGCGATGTCGGCCTCCGCCAGCATCTCGACGACCCGCTGGGCCGGCCCGTGACCCGGGGTGGTGACGACCACCGACCACCCGGCGGCCATCAGGGACCGGACGTCCTCCAGCACCGCCTCGACGTCCCCCGCGTAGCCACGCACCTCACGCGCGCCCAGCGCCGCCGTCTGCACGTGATCTACGGCGGCACCGACGTCGGCCGGCTCCTCGAGCTCTGCGTCGGCGGCGAAGGAGGTCAGTGACCACCACGGCATCCCTGCCGCGAGGGCGCCCTCGCGGGTCTGCCCGAGCGTGTGGAAGCTGGCCTCGGACAGGTCCACCGGCGTGGCGTTGCCGGCGGCCGCGTTCGACCATGCGGCAGCCAGGAACTCCTGCGTGGTGGCGACCAGGTCATGGGCGCGGGCCCGCACCTTCTCCGGGTCCACCACCACGATGTGGGTCCCGGCCGGGAGCAGGTCGGTCAGCGGCTGCATCCCGTCGACCAGGGCCGGGGCCAGCGACTCCATCCCCTCGACCGCGATCCCCGCCGCCACCTTGTCGAGCAGCTCAACCGCTCCCGGCAGCCGTTCCTTGAGCGCCTGCGCCCGTCGGCGCACCGCGTCGGTCAGCAGCACCTCACGGCACGGCGGGGCCCACACACCCTCGGGCACCACCTCCAGCGAGCGCTGGTCGGCCACCGAGAACGAGCGCACCTCCTCCACCTCGTCACCGAAGAACTCCACCCGCAACGGGTGGTCGATGGTGGGTGGGAAGAGATCGAGGATGCCGCCCCGGACGGCGAACTCACCGCGGCGCTCGACCATGTCGGTGCGCAGGTACGCGGCGTCGGACAGGGCGCGCACGACATCGTCGAGGTCGGCCTCGTCGCCGGCCCGCAGGCTCACCGGCGCCAGGTCACCGAGGCCGTTGACGACCGGCTGCATCAGCGCCCGGACGGGCACGACCAGCACCGACAGCGGTCCGCTGACGGGATCGGTACGGGGATCGGACAGGTCGCCGGGGTGCGCCAGCCGGCGCAGCACCGCCAGCCGCCGGGCCACGGTGTCGCTGCGCGGGGACAGGCGCTCGTGCGGGAGCGTCTCCCACGCGGGGAACAGCCCGACCGAGTGCTCGGGCAGGTAGCAGCGCAGGTCGGCCACCAGGTCCTCGGCCGCACGCCCGGTCGCGGTGACCGCGACCACCGGGCGCCCGGCCCAGCGCGGAGGTGGCCCCGCCAGAGCCGCCAGCACCGCCGCGCGCGTGCCAGGCACCGCAGTGAGGTCCAGGTGCGGTACATCGCCGCTGCGAGCCGCGTCGAGCGCGGTCTGCAGCGCCGGGTCCGCGGCAAGGGCTTCGAGCAGGCCGTGGAGGGTCATGAGGAACAAGGGCTCCGGTTCTTGGGCACGGCGGGACGGGCTGCCGCCGCGGGTGGCGCGCCATCTCACGATACGGGGCCCTGCCTGCTGCGCCGATCGGTCAGGCACGAACCACGCTGGGTGGGGCGCGACCACGTTCGGAGTAGTCCTTGCCACATGGTGACAGCAGAATCGGAACGGTCGATTACTCTGCGTGAGGTAGGAGAACGATCAACTCCCGGCACCATCTTCGTGCGACCTCCCCACGTCGCACCTCGCGGCCGCGCCCGGCCCATCCGCACCGCACACGTTCACCGTCGCGCAAGCCCCGAGGAGAACCACAGATGCACCCGTTCAGCACCCTGCACCGCACACCTCGCCCCCGGGTCGCCGCGCGGGCCTGGGTCGCGTTGCTCGCCGCCCCCGTGCTCGCCCTCGCTGGGCTGAGCCCGGCCGCGGCAGTCAACGTCGACCAGGGCGAGCGGGTGGTCAGCGACGACCCCGCGGACTTCACGCCGCAGGTGATGAACGGCTCGGTGCAGTCGTTCGTGCAGATCGGGAACAAGATCGTAGCGGCCGGGACGTTCTCGACCGTGCGACAGACGCCGACCAGCCCGGACATCCGGCGCAACGGCATCTTCGCCTTCAACGCCACCACCGGGGTCATCGACGCCGGCTTCGACCCTGACCTCGGCATCGGCGGGTCAGCCAACTCCCTCGACACCGACGGCAAGCACGTGTACGTCGGCGGCTCGTTCAACTCCGTCGGCGGCCAGACCGTGCGGCGCGTGGCCAAGCTGACCCCGGCAGGAGACCTGGTCCCCGGGCTCAGCACCCCCAACGCAGCGGTCAACGAGGTCGTCGTACGCGGCGACCGTCTCTTCATCGGCGGCAAGTTCACCGTGGTGGGCGGCGCACCGCGCGGGGCGTTCGCGGCGCTCGACACCGGCACCGGCGCGGTGCTGGAGAACGTCAACGTGCCCTTTGAAGGCGTCTACAACGGCGGCGGCACCGGCATCACCCGGATGGACGTCGACCCCGCCGGCAACCAGGTCGTGGCGATCGGCAACTTCATCTCGGTAGCCGGGTCCCCGCGCGAGCAGATCGCGATCCTCGACACCCCGGCGGGCGCAGCGGCGACGCTCTCGGGCTGGTCCACCGAGCGCTACAGCCGGGCGAGGAACAACTGCGCTTCGGCCTTCGACACCTGGATGCGCGACATCGACATCTCTCCCGACGGGGGTTACTTCGCCGTGACCACCACCGGCGCCTTCGCCGGTGGCTCGGCCTCGGGCACGCTGTGCGACACCACCACCCGCTGGGAGCTCGGCGGCAGCAGCGGCGGCCAGGAGCCGACGTGGGTCGACTACACCGGTGGTGACACCAGCTACGGCGTGGCGATCACCGGCAGCGTGGTCTACACCGGCGGCCACATGCGCTGGCAGAACAACCCCTACGGCAGCGATGTCGCCGGGCCTGGTGCCGTCCCGCGCGATGGGATCAGCGCGCTCGACCCGCTGAACGGCCTGCCGCTGTCCTGGAACCCCGGGCGCGAACGAGGCGTAGGCGCCCAAGCGCTCTACGCGACTCCGCAAGGATTGTGGGTCGGCAGCGACACCCGGCGGATCGCCGGCGAGCTGCGCCAGCGGGTGGCACTCATGCCGCTGGCCGGCGGCACTGCCATCGCTCCGCTGTCCGAGCCGAAGCTGCCCAACGACGTGTTTGCGGCCGAGCGGTCCGCGACAAGCGCCTCGGGCGTGCTGCACCGCGTTAACGCTGGCGGCGGACCCGTGCAGAGCGGGGACGCTGGGCCGGACTGGACCGGCGACGGCGGATTCGTTTCTGGCGGCAACACGGCCAACTGGGGCTCGGGCGTCCCGTCCGACGCCACGGTGCCCGCCTCGACCCCGGCGCAGATCTTTGCGACGGAGCGGTGGTCCCCGCACAGCTACGCCCTCCCCGTGGCTTCAGACAAGCAGGTGACGGTCCGCCTCTACTTCGCCAACCAGTGCGGCTGCACCGCCACGGCAGGCCAGCGCGTCTTCGACGTCAGCATCGACGGCGGGCTCGTGCTAGACGACTTCGACATCGTCGCGGCGGTCGGTGACAAGCGAGGCACGATGCGTCAGTTCACGGTCACCAGTGACGGCATCGTCGACATCGCCCTGTCGAACAACGTGGAGAACGCCCTCATCAACGGCATCGAGATCATCGACCCCGCCGTTGCCGCCGAGACCCCCGCTCCGGCTGCCCTCGTGCGCCGCAGCGTGGACGCCTCAGGCGACGGGTCCGGCGCGTCGGTCGCGAACACGGCCATGGACTGGTCCCTCGTGCGCGGGGCCACCCTCGCGGGCGGAACCCTCTATTACGGTCTGCCCGATGGCTCGTTCTACGCCCGCACCTTCAACCCGACCACCGGTGCCGTCGGCCAGCAGCGTGCTGTGAACCTCTACGACGCCCCGGCCACTGGCGCGCGGATCCCGTTCGCCATCGCCAACATGACCGGAATGGCCTTTGACGCCTCGACGAACCGTCTCTACTACACGACCTTCGGCGACTCGAAGCTCTTCTACCGCTACTTCACTCCGGAGAGCGAGGTCGTCGGCGCCGTCACCTTCGAGGCCCCGACCAGCGGCATCGACTTCAGCTCCGCCTCCGGTCTCGCCCTGGCCAGCGGCAAGCTGTTCTACGGCTCCCGCACCGACGGCTTCCTGCGGTCAGCGCCCTTCACGGAGGGGGCCCTCGCCGGTTCGGCCACTGTCGCCAACGACGACGCGACCTGGCGCTACCGCGCCCTGTTCGTGAGCCCGCTCGCTCCCAAGGCAGCCAACGAAGCGCCGACGGCCGCGTTCACATCAAGCTGCGACACTCAGCGTGTCTGCTCCTTCGACGGCACGGGTTCCCGTGACACCGACGGCACCATCGCCAGCCACAGCTGGAACTTCGGCGACAACACGCCCACGGTCACCGGTGCGACGCCCAGCCACACGTACACCACCGCCGGCACGTACACCGTCACCCTCACCGTCACCGACAACGACGGCGCCACCGCCACGACCACCCGCACAGTCACCTTGGCCGCGGCGGTCAACCAGCCACCCACGGCCTCTTTCACATCGAGCTGCGACAGCCAGCGGGTCTGCTCCTTCAACGGCACTGCTTCCAGCGACTCCGACGGCACCATCGCAAGCCACAGCTGGAACTTCGGCGACAACACGCCCACGGTCACCGGTGCGACGCCCAGCCACACGTACACCACCGCCGGCACGTACACCGTCACCCTCACTGTCACCGACAACAAGGGCGCCACCGCCGCGACCACTCGCACGGTCACCGTGGCCGCGGCGGTCAACCAGCCGCCGACGGCCAGGTTCACTGAAACCTGCGACGACCTCACCTGCTCCTTCGACGCCTCCACGTCCTCGGACCCCGAGGGCAGCACGCTGACCTACGCCTGGAGCTTCGGCGACCAGACTCCCGACAGCACGGGTGCGGTCACCGACCACACCTATGCCACCGCCAGCGACTATCGCGTCACCTTGACCGTGACAGACAACCAGGGCGCCGCGAGCCAGATCACTCGTACGGTCACCGTGAGCCAGGCGCCGCCGCCCGCGGCGGACATCGCGTTCCTTGGCGCCAGCAGCGCGAACGGCAACCTGGTCACTGTCAGAGTTGCCGTGCCGACCAGTGTCCAGGCAGGCGACGCGCTGGTTCTGAGCCTGACCCAGAACGCGGCACGAACCGTGGAGACGCCCAGCGGAGCCGGCACATGGACCGAGCTGGGGACCCAGATCGGCGACCGGGACCAGATCCGGACTACCACCTGGTCGAGCATCGCGCGGGACGGTGATGCCGGTGAGGTGATCAGTGTCACGCTGAGCGCCCGCGCGAAGGTCACCTTGTCCCTGGTCGCCTACTCCGGCACCAACGCCAGCAAACCTGTGAGGTCCTACATCGCGGCCTCGGAGACGGCGTTCACCGCATCGCACACCACCCCCAGGGCCACCGATGTCCCTGCCGGGGCCTGGATCGTCTCGGGCTGGGCCGACAAGACCAGCGCCACCACGGACTGGACCGACCCTGCCGGAGCGACCCAGCAGGTGCAGGAGATCGGCACTGCCGCAGGACGCGTCACCGCACAGCTCTCCGACAGCGGTCCTGTTCCGGCGGGCGACCGCAATGGCCTGACCGCAACAGCCATGGCCGACGGCACCGAATCCCCAAGCGGCAAGGCGATCACCTGGACGCTGGTGCTCCAGCCCTAGCGCCTGCAGGAGCACTGCGAAGGGGTCGTGCCCCGCGTCCGAGAGGCGTGGTGCACGGCCCCTTCCACGTCGCAGCCAGGGCAAGAGCAGGGCTGCTATCACGCGAGGCCGAGACGGGGCTTGTTTGAATGCTCTTTCACCCATATGGTCTTCAAGCCGCAGCCCTCTACGACTGCAGCCCCCGTTCGGACGCGCCGAATCCTGCCGCGCACGGGGCCATCTGAGAACACCCGCCGGCAGGAGCGGGGGACCCACGTGTTGGGCGTCGTGAGAACGACGTCCTTGGGGTGAAGCCGCGCTCACGCGGCCGGGCAACTCCAGCCCGAACCCGACAGCTCACCCCGCAGGCGTTCGGAGAAAGAAACCAGCATGTCGATCTTCCCTGCCCAGAACCAGCTCGGCACGAGGCCCGGCCTCGACACCCTGCCAAGCGCCGGCTCGCTCAACCGCCGAGACGTGATGAAGCTGGCATCGATCGCCGCGCTCGGCGCGGCTGCCACCTCCACCGCCGGAGCAGCCCTCGCCGGGCCCGCGTCGGCGGCCACGGTGCAGTGGCCCGGCCACAAGCCCGGCTCGATCTACCTCGGGGCGTCGTCCCAGGACTTCAACACGACCCTCAGCCGCACCGGCGAGCTCGGGCTGCGCCGGACCTACTACAAGTGGGGCGACGGTGCCCGCGAGGACCGCACCATCAGGAGTGACCACGCCGCGCGCAGGCTCCCCTGGATCTCGTTCAAGCCGCCGAGCACCTCGCCCGGCGGATGGAACGCCATCTCCTCGGGCAGGTACGACGCGGACATCCGGTCGCGAGCCCGCCGCTACGCCGCGCTCTCGCGGCCCGTCGTGGTGACGTTCAACCACGAGCCCCACAACGACTCCACGGGCACCCCTGCGGAGTTCGCCAGGGCGTGGAGCCGCATCCACGACGTCATGAAGTCCGAGACCGGGCTCCAGAACGTGGTGTCCGTCCCCATCATCGGCGACTGGTGCTTCAATCCCGTCAACAAGCAGGACGAACCCGAGCACTACCTCACGCCGGACGTGCTGAACCGGTGCCACTTCCTCGGCGTGGACCTGTACCAGAACGCGTCGGGCCAGGGGTTCGACATCCGGGTCGGCCGGGTCCTGAACTTCCTCAACGGCCGAGGCCACTCCACGAAGATGGTGGGGATCGGGGAGACCGGGGCCACCGACGGGTACGGCACGCCGAGCGGCGCGACGTGGTGGACTAACTCATGGAAGTGGTCTGTCGCCAACAGCAACCGTGTGGCTGCGATCTCGTACTTCAACAGCCTGCACAACAACAACTCGGGCAACAACTGGTTGCTGTGGCAGTCGACGGCCAAGCTGAACGCCTTCCGCGCCAGCGTGGCGTCGACGACGTCATGCACGTTGTGAGAGCAGGCGTCGCGACGACGCCGACCGTTTAGCACAACCAGGAACGGTGGGAGGACCGGGACCAGTCCCGGTCCTCCCACCGTCTTCTGCATGCCACGTGGTGGCCTCCCCCGGGTCGATCACGGGGAGTGAGGCGCCTCCTCCATCTGTGTCGTCAGGTGAAGTGCCTGTGTACCGGCGTCGATGTGTTCGTCATGAGAAACAGCGCCTCAACTTCTGCCATCGGCCGCCGCGGATTCCTGACGCTGGCGGGCGCCACTGCTGCCGTCGCCGGCGTGCCTGCCGTCGCCGGCTCCGCATCGGCCGCCCCCGGCAGCCCGTACACCCGCAAGACCGTCGTGAAGCCAGCGGCCCGCTGGGCCGGGCACCAGCCTGGTCGGGTGTACCTGGGCGTCTCGAGCCCGGTGGCGATCACGACCGTGGAGAACATGGTCGGCAAGCTCGGCGCCAGGCGCACCTTCTACACCTGGACCCAGA
>JAABUN010001016.1_pt1 | contig 66801 bp, 58 predicted proteins | sample 5559311 | NCBI WGS metagenome assembly JAABUN01 (sample SAMN10711877, study PRJNA513370) | rock metagenome | isolation source: Antarctica rocks | place: Antarctica: Victoria Land, Siegfried Peak sud | reverse complement strand
AATTGAAATCGTGGACAAATAAAAGAAATAAGTTGCAGAAAAAAATCATTTGGAAATTTACAAAACAACGTGCTGATAAAAAGTTATCAAAGTATTATGCACCATAATTAATTTGTTGTAGCACTAGTACCTAAATCAGGCTCAAACCCTCGCTGGATAAGCAGTCCATAAAATGGACATCTTGTTTGGAGAGTATTAGGAAACTAATTTTGTCATGGCAAAAGATTAATAAATGGAAAAAAACATTGCGATTATGTTCCGGCTTCGGAAAGATCAAAAATTGAGAAATGGAAAGCTTCCTATTTATTTAAGGGTTACTATCGATGGCGCTCGATTTGAATGGAGCACTCAGCGGTACGTTGAGGGGTTTAAATGGACGGTATCAGGTGGCAAGGTGAAAGGGTCAACAGAAGAGGCAAAATCCATCAACGGGTACCTGGATGTTATTATGCATAAGATCTTTGTTTACCAACGCGAACTAACCCTAGAACACAAGGAAGTAAACATCCTCAATTTTAAAAACAAGTGGTTGGGAACCATTGAAAATGCTAGGAAGATATTAAAGACTTTTAAAGAACACAATGAAAAAATGGAGACCTTGGTTGGAATAGATTATGCCGATGGCACCTTGGACAGATACCGCACTACCTACGACCATACCGCTAACTTTATTAAATGGAAATATGATGTAGATGACCTGGATATCAATAAACTCAATTATGAATTCTTGTCAGAATATGAGTACTGGCTCAAAACATATCGCAAGTGTGCGCATAATACAGCTGTAAAATACCTGGCTAACTTTAAGAAGATCGTCTTGATTTGTGTTAAGAATGGATGGCTACCAAAGGATCCGTTTTACAACTATAAGTTTAAAAAGAAAATAATTGCAAGGGATTATTTATCTGAAGTTGAATTAAAAGTGATGCAGGAAAAGAAGTTTGCCAATGAGCGACTGGAAAAGGTAAGGGATATATTTCTGTTTTGTTGTTATACCGGCCTTGCCTATGCGGATGTTTATAAGTTGAAACGATCTGAAATAAAGATTGGTATCGACGGCAAGCAATGGATTTTTGCAAACCGTAAAAAAAATGATGAGTTTTTTCGTACGCCACTACTACCAATAAGTTTGATGCTTCTTGAAAAATATTCGTCACATCTAGAGTGTATCGCAAAAGATCGGATGCTGCCAGTGTTGACCAATCAGAAAATGAATTCCTATCTTAAGGAGATTGCTGATACCTGCGGCATTAATAAAGAACTTACGTTTCATATTGCCCGGCATACTTTTGCAACCACTGTTACATTAAATAATGGAGTACCAATTGAAACTGTTAGTAAGATGCTAGGTCATACAAATCTGAAAACGACTCAGCATTATGCAAAGTTGTTGGATAATAAGATTAGTGCGGATATGGGGAAGCTGGAGTTGAAATTGTCAAAAGTATATTATGATTGAACAATTTTTCCAACCAAAACCAACTGGATTGTTAAGATTGCTCATTCCTATTTAGGAAATATTGGACTTCTTTATTTTAACACAAATAACCAGATTACAATAGTTAATTTAATTAGTATCTGCCGGATAACGCTGGAGTCTGCGCCAGATCTTATACACAAGGGAAATGAAAGTGTGAATAACTGATAGTGTTTGTTGATTTTAGTGGATTTGCGTATAAAATTTGCTAATTATTCGCTATAAATCTGTTCAGATATGCGCCAGCGATTCGAGCAACAAATGAGCCTTTGCACTAAAGCGATCCATGATATTAAGATTCCATTGAAAAGCCGTGATGAGTTGCCTGCCGTTGTTAAAGCCATTCCACCATCCAAAATTTCTGCTCTTTCTTCTGGTAAATTTGTAGATATGGTAGCTGATGATCCTGACTGTAAAATTGAACTTAAAGCCTTCCATTGTGAAATTATAAACGATAACGAAGCCTTGAAGCAGGAGCAAGATCATTATAAAGACATTCCCATAATTCGTAAGCTTGATAATGCTATGGTACAGCGTAATTATTTATAAATTAAACAAGATGTTCAGGATATAATACAGTCAGAAATGGACCGGGTATTAAGCGACCCGGGATTAAGCCATTTAGTGATAAAAAAGAATTAATAAGTCCTAAAAACTCTTGTAGGATATATAGATCCTTCGCTTTCGATTTTATAAGATTAGTATATTTGACGATATTGTCCAAACAAATCAGTCAAATGGAGTATTTTGGAAATTATATTCGACGATTACGTCAGGAAAAACAATACCTCTTAGAAAAGTGGCTGCATATCTTGATATTGACACTTCAACTTTAAGCCGATATGTTAACGTTTTTAAAGAATCTTGACCTGATAAATGAAAATGGCGAGCTGCTAATGGCGACTTTGCTTTTGTTTGCAATCGTCCTATGAAATATGCTCCTTCAGCTTTCTTTAAAATTGATCACTTCGGGAAGTCGCACAGTGATTTAAAATTTTAGGATGTTGTCGAGGGCAATATTTTGGATATGGCAGATAGAATTATAGAGGTCCTTAATGCTAAATATTTTTTCCGCCTCATTTCTTTCACCATCTTTAAGTCTATATGATGATCGGCTAATGATTTGGAATCCTGGTGAGTTACCCAGCTTGCAGTACCAAATGGTTGATCCGTGACCACTATAACGGTAGTCATAACAACTCCGGTACCGTTTCTAAAAATACCTTTAGAATTAATATAAAAGTACAAATTACATCCTTATTGTTTGGCCACTAAAACTTTTGGCTGTTAACAGCAATTAGCATTACAATAGTCACTTAAAAGAAATTGCAGTTATAATTGCCTCAAAAAAATCTAACAAAACACACAGCAAGGTCCAAGTTTGCTATAGCCATCTTATTGCAGAATGATAGCCCATAGACTAAACAATCAAAATATTGGGACACAGTTTCATTCGCATAACCCACATATATGCCAAAGCAATCGATGTAAAAAGTGACCTGCTGTTCATACTTTCTAAGGTTGTAAGCCAGTTCTTCTTTGCATATATCTCAACTGCTGTTTTATTTCTACTTACTGGCTTATCTTGTAATGCTTCATTTATTTTTTCAATGGTCTGTTCAACTTTCTCTGCCTCTATTTTATCAAAACCTGAAGCGTCACTATCATCTATTTCTTCGGCAACTGCTTTCTGTGCATACTGCCACAGTTCATCCAATTGCTTTTTTATTTTTTCTTATCAGTTTTAATGGCCTGGCCCAATAAGAGAGCTGGCAGAAGTTTAGGAAAAAAGAAACCCGCATTAATGATGTTTGAAGTAAGAGCTAAGCATAAAACAGGTTGGATGTATGCCAAAAAGGATTACAAACTATAAAAAGGAAACTATTTATCTTATATTAGAAAGTACGATAAAACCAGATGCAAAAATTGTAACCTATAGATATCCAACTTACAATAAGTTGAAAGAAAAATTTAAGAATGCCAAACAGGTGAAATAAATGAAAGGTGAAAATTTTTTGGAAATGCATTAGCAGATTATGAACATGAAAGTGCATTAAAAGCATTCACCATAAATGCAGTGACAAACATTTACAAAGTTATCTGAACCAGTATTGCTATAGAACAAACAGACGTTCAATGGTAAAACCAATTGTACTTAATTTGACCGAAAAACAATGACAGGAAAAGTATTTAAAGGCTATTGCAGCTTAAGAATATTATTTTAATCTTTTAAAAAATATGAAATTTGTCTGATAGGGGAAGAATGGATATCTTTTACAGATGCAATTAACAATACTTTTTCTGTATTTGAAGTTAAGAATTTTAACTTCTGGCACAGTCTATTTTACAGTCTCTCTTTTCCTGCAAATAAATTTTTATCATTTATGAATCCTTCCGAGAAGGCTTGATGATTCCGTCTTCAAGTCCGTATTTTAACACGGCCACGGTAGTTTTAACACCCAATTTCTCTTTTATATCCTGTCTTATTTTTTCAATCGATCTCACTCCAATAAAAAGAAGCTCCGAAATTTCTTTATTACTTCTTTCTTCCCAAATCATGACGATTATCTCTTTTTCGCGATTATTCAAACTTACCTTAATCTTTCTTTTTTTCGAATCGATATTATATTGTTTGCTCCAATATAGAACCTCCGTAAATAATCTATTCCTAAATATCCTTTCGTCGGCTACCGATGTGATAGCTTCCAATAGCTTTTCAGGTTCATCTGCTTTTGAAATAAGGCCATGAACCCCTATATTAAGCATTTCGTTCAGCATGTGCATGTCCATGCACATAGATAAAACAATAACCTTGATATCCGGATATTGCTCGCGGATAATTTTTAATGCCTCGTCACCATTTAAAGTCTGCATGTATATATCAAGGAGTAGAACATCTATCCTTTTATCTTTTAAATGTAAAATCAGTTCTTCATAGGAAGATGTCTGTATAACGATATTTAATTGCTGTTGACGGCTTAAATAGTCAGTAAGAGCCATTCTGAATAATGTATGGTCATCTGTTATGCCGATATTTATTTTTGCTGGTATCATAAGCTAATAGAATTAGGTAGATGGTTCGTATAGAAATCTTTAATCTACGGTATAGGTATACCAGATGAAATACTATTAGTTTTAGACGATATTGGCAGAATCAATTGATATATTGTTCAAATAGGGCATTGATTTATAGAATTAGAGCTTTTGTGGTGCGTCTACCTTATCCTATAAAATTAATGTTATTAAAATTAAGGCATTCTCTAATAATATCATCAAAGCAGATGATTAAAATTAAATAATTGTTTTTGGAAAGTAGTTTCATTGTAACGAGACAAGATTCAGGAAAAGACTGGCATAAAGTGGAACACTCCGCAAACTATTTCTAAAAAGTTCAGCGAAATTTTTTAATGCAATCATGAGCCTATAAGTAATATAAATAAAATTTATAGATGGACTATTCTTCAAAAGATCAACTAATCAATTTCATTTTATAGGCTGCTTTAATCAGGCCTACTGTATTTGTTGCATGTAGCTTGTTCAACAGGTTTTGTCGATGGGAATCGACAGTTCTTTTACCAATGGAAAGCTTTTCAGCTATCTTTTCATTTGTCATTTCCATCGCGATCATTTTTAGTATTTCAATCTCTCTTCGGGTGAGTCCTTCTTTATCCCAAAGAGTTTTTACAGTTTCTATTTTGAACCCTTCAATCATCTTCATCGCTACTTCGTTAGAATAATAGATTTTGTTTTGCAGAACTGTTTTAATGGCTGTGAGCAATTGGGCGGGCTCTATATTTTTAAGCACATAACCCTTGGCACCTGCATCAATCATGCTTTGCACATAAACAAGTTCATCGTGGTTGGAAAGGCCTAAAATTTTTAAGTCTGGTTTAAAACGCAGCATTCGAATAATTGTTTCTGCTCCAGTTAGTCCTGGCATATGGTAGTCCATAATCACCAACTGAAAATCTTTCCTGCCTATTTTTTTTATCGCTTCTTCACCGGTTTCGGCTTCTTCCACCGTGAAACAAAGGGTTTTTTTAAAAGAAGCAAGCATTACTTTGAGGCCATCCCGAATCATTTTATGATCATCTACAATCAACAATTGAAGGACAGGTTCAGTCGTAAGAGGATTGTTTAGCATAGTGCTTAGTTTACAGGAATATCTAAAAGGTATCGAGTTCCTTTACCAATTTCACTAGTGATGATTATTTCACCGTTATGCGATTTTACTCTGGACTGAACATTCCGTAAGCCCATTCCTTTGATCTGTACCTGCGAATGATCAAACCCTTTTCCATTGTCTGACAACACAATTTTAAAATTCTTTTTAAAGTAATTGAATTTTATGGAAATCTTAGAAGCCTCTCCATGTCTCAAAGCATTGCTAATGAACTCCTGAATCACACGATAAATATCTATCTCCAGCTCTTTGGAAAGTTCCGGAAATAAACCACTCTCTTTAATTAGAAAATTTATTTTTTTGGGGTACCTCGTCTTACTACATATCTCTTTTACCGCTTGAAATAAACCAAACTCTTCAAGTGTTGTAGGCATCAGGTGGAAACAAATATTGCGCATATCGGTCATTACTTCTGTTAGGATTGTGTTCGACTTTAGTAGAATGGCTTGGTCTTCTTCATTCATCAGGGATCCAGCAAGTGTTCCTATAAAAAACTTGATCGCCGACAGTTGTTGCCCAAGGCTGTCATGAAGGTCTTTTGCCAGTCGGGATCGTTCCTTTTCTTGAGTATCAATAATGGTCCGTATAATTAGACTTTCTGTTTTTAATTGAAGAGTAATATCCTTAGCTGTTAAAAGAATTCCTCTTTTCCTTTTACTTTCATCAAGAAGATAAGCAGATGTTAAGAGAACTGACATTGCTTTTCCATTGGCATCTTGGAATATGGTTTTCATTGAAATATTACCTTTTTCATTTTTCAAAAGCTTCGATAGATTTTCAAAAAGAGGAGGTCTTTCACAAACTTGTAAATCATCGATTGGCCTTCCCATCAGAAATTCGGAAGATCTTTTCAATTGTTCGCTGGCTGATTTGTTTATCTTTTCAATCACTCCTCTCTCATCAAGGATGAAAACCATATCAGAAACAGAATTGAAAATGTTAGTAAAATAATTACGGGAGATGGTAGCCGTTTTTAATTCTTCTCCCAGCATATTTATTCCGGCGATAAAGGCATCTATTTCATCCAGACGCATGGATAAGTTCAGGTGCTTATCAAACTGCCCTAATGAGTATTGGCTCAGCAGACGATTTATTTTTTGAAAGCGCTCATCCAAAGCAAATGAATTTAGATTTAAGGAACAAATTTTTTCAGCCAACTAAGAGCTGTTGAGGAATTGGTGAAAAGCTTTACCGGCAACCGGGTCTTGTTTACCTTAAGGAAAAAATTTCCAAGGAAAGAGCTAAAAGGTGATTCTACTATAATAGCAGCCGCCTTTAATCCCTTTATGCCGTTTTTGGACGAAAAAAAATCTCTGGCAGCTTTATCCATGCTGACTACACCTTGGCCATTAATTAATGCGGGCATTGACTTATGCTTTGTAAAAGTCAAGCGTACATGCACAATTTCTTTGGCAATTTCCAGATTGATCTTCAAGCCTGGTTTATAGGTACCAATTATGATTCCTTCCTGAATTTTTAAATGTACATAAGATGTATCTAATTCTCCCTGCATTTTAATAAATTTCCCAAGTAGGCCAACCCGTTTTTCACTTCTGCAAATAGGGAAAGTTTTGAACCTCACCCTTTAATTCAATTGAGTTGTTTCTGACCTACAAAGTTTAATAAAAAAATTGGGCAATTGAAAGATAAAATTTAGTTTTTCAAAAAAACTAAATAGACCACACCTCTCTCATTCGATGCTAATTCTTTATTCTAAAATAAAAAGATATATCATTAGCGTCGCGTTATAGATCAAACATTTTCAATTGATTATCATTTTGTTCTTTGAAACATTGTAATTGAGTTTGCTGAAATAGTTGATTTATGGGCATTTTCTCAAAAATGGATATGCTTAAAACCTGTAGAATTTCGTAAAGGCTCTGTTTTAGCATGAAATGCTTCTTGGCAATGGCTACTAAAACATATACTGACACGGCTATCCATACCTGGGTCTTCACTGCATTTTCGGTTTGTCCCCAAAATGATTTTATTTTAAGATGTTGTTTGATCCATTTAAAAAATTTATGGAAAGCTTTCCATAAGTTTTTTTATGAAAAGTAAAAGATTATGTAAAGCAACATCTTTAACCAGTGTCAAGGCAGCTGTATTTTGGATATTACTTTACACAATCGCTTTTCATAATAATCCATCTATTTTTTTCAGGCTCTTCAACCATTCCAATAAATTATTATCTTTTTCCCAGGATTTAGCCTTCGATTCTTCAGGTTTCATTTCTACATAAGCCTTTTCAAAAGACGCTCGTTTTTGCTTGGAGTCGGCACGGGCGTAAATATCAGTTGTCTGGACCGATACATGCCCCAGAATGTCCCTTATATAGACCAAATTTACGCCTGCCTGTAAAAGGTGCATCGCTTTTGAGTGACGAAGGCAATGACAACTAATCGTTTCTGGTATGGCGGCTGGATTGATTTGCCTTGCTTGCGCGGCGTAAGTTTTTAAAATGTAGGTTATACCAGCACGTGTGAGCTTTTTATTTCTGCTATTTGAGAATAAGGGATAGGCATTAGTATGCGATTCCAGCAAATGATTTTCCAGCATATATTTTTTTTAGAAACACGATTTGTTCTTCTTGAAGTGGAACAATCCTGGCTTTACGTCCTTTGCCGACAAGCTTTACTATGCTTGGAGTGCCCAACCTGATGCTGGAAGGAGTGAGGTCAATCATTTCTTGCACCCTGGCGCCACTATCATACATAAGGGCAAGTAATGCAAGATTGCGGCGACCATTTTGCCTGCTGAGGTCTGGTTGTTCAAGGAGCAGTTTTATTCCATCTGTCGTAAGGTAATGGATGTTTTTCTTTTCATGCTTCTTTACTTTTATGGAAAGAATCTTCTGCCATTCAAAAAGTCTTTCCGGATTTTCGTATTGCAAATAATTGAAGAATGAACGGATTGCAGCAAGGCGATAATTACGGGTTGCATTGCTGCAATGTCTGTTTTGTTGTAACCACTCAAGAAACTCGATTACTGTCTCCCTGGTTATTTTTTCGAGTGTCAGTTTCTGCGCGCCTATGGCTTTTTGTTCTTTCATAAAAGTGATGAACTGAACAAAGGAGTTTTTGTAGGCCAAAATAGTATTGGGACTGACGTTGCGTTCTCCCGGAAGATATTTGGTAAAAAAGGCGCTTAGATATTTTGCAAAATTAGTCGTTTCCATTGTTTATGTCTGTATTGATTTTAGGAAAAATGTAGGCACAGATGCCCTTTTCGTCTTTCAGTAAATCCCGATACATTTCAGCCGTGAGCCTTACCGTTCCGTAGATTGGAGTGATTTATGTCCCAAGCATGTGGACAGCAAAGGCAGCGAGTAATAAAGATCTAACCCGGATTTAGCCATTTTTACAAGCGAATGAACTGCAAACGTATGACGCTTATGTAACGCGTTACATAAGCGGCATTATGGGAAGTGTAAGATTATGTAACCTCATCTTTCAAAAGTGTCAATAATGCTGCATTTTCTAATTAATTACTTCCCATAATCTTCATAGTTAACTTGTTGTTCAAAATATAATGAGTTAATTATGAACAACAAGAAAAAAGTAACACAATTAATACACGAGGTTCTTGAGGAACTGCAACAACAAGGGTATACTGTATTTAGCATTAGAGCATATAAAAAATGCTATTCAGGGTTGCAAGGCTATGTTATTCAAAATAAAATTGAAGCCTACAGTGAAAAAATTGCGCTTAATTATCTAGAAACTGCTTTTGGATTGAGGCTTGATGGGTTTTACGAAACAGCTACAAAAAAGATAACAGCTGCAATGCATTGTCTTATGATCCTTTGGCATTACCAGCAATATGGAACGGTCAATTTTATTACCAAGAACAATAAGAAGCCTTTTGTATGTCCAGAATATTTTAAGAAAGAGTACGCTGCTTTCTGCTCTTATTGCGCCAGAAAAAAGTATTCTGTTAAAGCGCTTCGTACCGCGTTAAGTCATGTTCAGAAATTTCTACGGTTCCTTGCTCACAACAGAGTTTCAAACATAAAGGATATTCAGGCGTTCCATCTATCCCAGTTTTTCTCTATGCTTATGGGGTATTCTCAACGTTATGTAGCTACTACTCTTTCATTTGTCAAAATTTTTTTAAAACTTATGTTTGAGGAAGATCATCTGGAAAGTGAAGCTTGGGAACTATTACCTAAGATGAAAACAAGCCGTAATGCATTCTTGCTTCCTTCCTGGAAAAAAGAAGATGTGTTAAAACTGCTGACAGCCGTCGATAGAGCCAATCCAGTAGGAAAAAGAGATTACGCACTATTACTACTGATTGTGCGCTTAGGGCTTAGGGCTAGCGATATCCGTAACTTAAAACTGAACAATCTGGACTGGAGTAAGAAAAAAATTGAATTTGTTCAGAAAAAGACACACCAGTCATTGGGGCTACCATTATTAGATGATGTGGGTTGGGCTTTAATTGACTACCTGAAAAATGGCCGGCCCAGAACAAAAACGGAAGTTGTTTTTGTTACCCATAAAGCTCCCTATGAACCCTTTAAAGAGACAAACGGTATGGTACATGTCTTAAGAAAATATATATCGTTTGCTGGAAATGAACACTTCGGGCTGCATTCCCTCCGGAGCACTCGGGCAAGGACAATGCTGGAAAGTGGAACATCATTGCTGGTGATTTCTGATGTTCTCGGACGTTAGAGCCTTCAGTCAACAAGCATCTATCTAAAAATTGATTTACAGGGTTTACGCAAATGCGCCATTGATCCGGAGGAGGTGTTCAGCTATGTCAGTTAATTAAATTTGGAAAAGCAGTATATACAGGTATATTACTGCCTACCTTGAAATAATGCGCGCCGCCGGATACAAATATGAGGTGCAGCAACGAAGGCTTCGCCAGTTCGATCAGTATTGTTTTGATCATAATGCACCTGCAGAATCGCTCACAAAGGATATCGTTGAAGGATACTGCTTTGAGGATGATTATAATTCTCTTTTCCTAAAGCAATACAGGATGAACCTTCTTCGCAATCTTGCTGCATTTATGAAAAAAGCAGGATGTTCCGTTTATTTTATCCTCCTCCTCTAACACCTTTCAAATATCCGAAACACGCACCATATATTTATACAGAACAAGAATTGAAAGAATTGTTTATACAGATCGATGCGTGGAAGCTGGCAAGCAAAAGCCATGGCAATCGTAAGCTAGTTGACCCATTGCTTTTCCGAATGCTTTATGGATGTGGACTTCGGATTACGGAGGCCCTTAACCTAAAAGCAAGTGATGTAAATCTTGTAGAAGGCGTATTGAGTATTAGAATGGCGAAAAATAATAAAGAAAGGTTTGTACCGATGGTTTCAAGTTTAGTAGAACGATGTAAAACATATGTAAAGGAAATGCATATTGACAATACACCAGACGCTTATTTTTTCCCTGGACGACACGAAGGATGTTATGATAAGAGCACGATCTACATACGCTTTCGTCAGTATCTGTGGAAAGCGGGAATCTCCCATTGCGGTAATGGGCTAAGTATCCATCATTTTCGTTATCCAAACAAAAATAAAATCCAAACCTTTCTGATATGCTGTTGATTTTCAATTGCTCTGTCAAATAAAGGTTTGGATATTATTCTACATTGTATGCCTCATTAATCAAAAAGGAGGCAATGCAATTATGGATGTACAAAATTTACAGGAAAAGTATCCCCTGCTTATTACATTTCTAAAAGAAAATGGATACTCTAAACCATATATCGATAGGTTTAGAAGAGAGATAAATCATATTCTTTGTAGTTCAAAATCCGGTAAATGGAATTCTTATAAAGATGTCTATTTAACGTATGCAAAACGGTCAAAGGCTACCTCTTATCTGCGAGAGAAACGAAACATTATTGGTGCCATTGAAAGGTTTGATTTAGAAGGCATGTATCCTGACCGCTTGCATAGAAATCACATTTTAAATAAAAGTGGGTATGACCTTTTATCAGAGGAATTTAAGAATGTGATTAACATATACTGTAAAGTAGAAAAGAAAAGCGGCAAGAAAGATGATACTATATATACAGAATCGCATAATGCCACAACTTTCCTTTTGTCATTGCATCACCAAGGGATGGACTCCCTTAACAAGATTACAGAAAGAGCAGTGCTTGAATTCTTTTTTCAGAATGGAAAGCTGTGTAGAAGCTGTTCTTATAAGAAAAATGTTTCGGCTGTATTTAAAACCTGTATTCCGTTCTTTCCTGAAATTACTTGCTCAAAAGTCCTATCATATTTACCTGCCCTTCGCGAAAAGAGAAAGAATATACAATATCTTACCCAGGATGAAGTCTCCCGGATTAAAACCATTTTAACAGATAGTAAATCATTCATCAGTCTGCGTGATAAAGCAATCGGGCTGCTTGCTCTATATACAGGATTACGTTCTTGCGACATTGCAGGCCTGAGTCTGTCTGATATAGATTGGATGAACGATATAGTCCATATCAAACAGCAAAAGACAGAGGTTCCTTTGGTTCTTCCCCTGAGGGTAACAATAGGCAATGCCACCTATGACTATATTATACAGGAAAGGCCCAAGGTCTCATGTAAAGAGGTTTTTGTTACCCGGGCGCGTCCATTTACAAAACTGCAAGGTTCGAGCATGTACAACGTTGCGAAAAAAATAATGGAAGCAGCAAATATTAGAATAAAACCCGGAGATAGACAAGGCTTCCACATCTTTAGACATCATATGGCAATATCCTTGTTGGAAAATGGGATTTCGCAACCTGTTATCAGCCGTACAATGGGGCACACATGTCCAGCCTCTCTTGGTACGTATTTAAATGCTGATTTCTCCCATCTAAAAGAATGTGCCCTTAGTATGGATTGTTTTCCCTTAAGAAAGGAGGTATAATTATGAACAAGTTCCGGTCTTTCATCGCACCACTTATTCAGGAATACATTTTCTATCGGAAAGCATCTGACCATTGGAATGAATCATCTTACGAGCCCAATCTGCTTCTTTTTGACAGATATTGCCTAAAAGAATGCCCGAATGCTCAAAGACTTTCTCAAGAAATGGTTGACAAATGGTGCTGCAAGCGTAACATGGAGGAAAATAATTCCTGTAGATCCAGGATATATGTTGTTGTCAGCTTTATCCGGTATATAACAAAACGTGGAAAAACAGATATAGTAATTCCAGCCATCCTCGAAAGCAACCGAGGACTTATATACCACATGCATTTACAAACAAAGAACTCCATAATTTTTTTCAGGCTTGCGACAATATATCCGGAGAAGCCACACCTGAACAGCGAGCCAGAATAATTACCATTCCTGTATTCTTCCGGCTTCTTTACAGTAGCGGAATTAGAACTACGGAAGCCAGATTGCTAAGAGTCGAGGATGTAGATCTTGATGGCGGCATTCTAAATATCCGTTATTCAAAAGGTCATGGCCAACATTTTGTCGTTCTTCATGATACTATGCTTGAACTTATGAGAAAATATGATAAGATTATACGGAGAAGCTATCCCAATCGTACCTATTATTTTCCCGCCAGAAAGGATAAGTATCATACACGTAACTGCGTTCAGGTGAATTTCAGAAAATTATGGGATGAATATAATTCCTCTCATGCTACTGCATATGAACTTCGCCACCATTATGCTATAGAAAATATAAACCGTTGGACAGGTCTAGGGCTGGATTTACATGCAAAACTTCTGTATCTAAGTAAAAGTATGGGTCATAGCGTTATAGAAAGTACAAAGTATTACTATTCTCTGGTTCCTGGTCGTGCCGACATATTAAAAGATAAAACCAATGAATCTTTCAACAACAGTATTCCAGAAATAAACTAATATGAAAAAATCGAATGAAGAGGCTCATAAGATTGCCTGGTATATACATTGCTGGCTAAGCGAAATTGCGCCAACTCTTAAATCAAGCAGCTCACATACAATAAAGTCTTATTCAAATACACTATCCTTATTTATCCATTTTCTAAAAGTTGAGAAAAAGATTGATTCCTCTAATTTTTGTTCCAAATGTTTATCCAGTAATCTTATAGAGGAATAGATTATATGGTTGAAAACGAAAAGGAACAGCAGCCCTGAAACATGCAATAACCGGTTATCTTCTTTAAGAGCATTCTTAAAGTATCTTGGAAGCAGGGACGTTTCATTTTTATATTTATCACAAGAGGCATCTCAACTGCCCAGACAGAAAACCTTAAGGAAGAAAATTAATTGAATGAGTAAGAAAGCAGTACAAGCATTAATGTCAGTACCTGACATAACTACCAAGACTGGACGCAGGGATTTAGTATTGCTAATTATTGTTGTCCGACAAACGTACATAAAATTTAATTTGGAAGATGAAAGTGCCTGTAGCACTACATTTCAAATTTCATTTGGGAAGCAGGGGGTGGTTTCTTTTTATTTGTGCTATTGGGATGAGCATTGGTTTTCACTCTATTTCTTTTCAACTTGTAAGTATTAATGATTGCCGACAGGTCTGTATAATTCATAATGTGGAGCCGAACGATGGTTGCCAAAATAGAGAATGCCATTTTTGAGTTGTGAGCTTTGTGTGTTACGTCTAACAGCAGTAAAGCAATGAGGGCACACCAGATCTGTATTTCAATGGCATTTGAATTGTCTCCAAAAAAGTAAGTGAGCGGAAAGTTTTGCTTTAATTTTTTGAAAAAGGTTTCTATTTGCCAACGGTTTTCATATATAGCTGCTATTTCTACGGCTGTGAGTTCAAAATTATTGGTGATGTATACAAAAGCTTTATTGTATTTAGCCGAGAATACGGTCACCCTTCTCATTTGCTGGGTGATTTCTTCTTTGTTTACAATATAAGACACTTCAATTCTCTCGTCTTTCAATATATGCTGGGCTTCATCTGGCAGAACAAACTCCTCAATGGACCTATAGCCTGCATTATCTTTTTGACGGGTGACGTAAAAAATATTTCTTTTGGTAAACAAATCAAACTGCCTGTAATTGATATAAACTTTGTCAAAGGCAATGATAGAGTAATCAGGCAATTCTTTAATGTACTTATAAAACTGCTGGTCGTGTAAAGCTGCTGCAGTGTATTTAATAAATGAAGGCATATTGGTATCAGCATTTAAAAGGGTATGCACCTTCATGCCTCCTTTGCTTTTCCCATCTTTACGTTTACGGCCAGCTGGCTTTAGAATGGCTTTAAATAAGGATATAGTTGTACTATCAAGAATATACAACTTTTGCAACACGGTAGTTTTTAAGCGGCTGTCCGAGATACTATGCTGATAAAAAGCGTACAATTTTTGATAAATGGTGCCCAATACCTTAGAAGGCCGTCGTTTATTACCATCGCTCAAAGTACTCCGTGGTGGAACTCTGGTTAAATTGATATGCCTAAGCTTGCCCTGGCAAACTTCCAGCCCATACTGTATTTCCCGTAGTGAAGTGCAGTTGGTATATATCCCGTACAGCATACTTACCAGGTGATCCCATAAAAATAATTGCTTATAACAACGATTGGCCTTATGCTCCTTTATACTCTGCTTAATTACAGAAGTGTCTATTAAAGAAAGTAACTGACTGAAGATCGGCTGTTCGAGATAATCTGTAGATTTGTTCATGCCGTATTTTATAGGTGGTACTACAAAATTGGCAAAGGGTGGCCATATCACCCCTTGTACACAGTTGGTAACTTTTCTCATTTTGCTCATTCTTCCCCTCTTTTAAAGGGATCGAATGCCTGATGTCAATGACATCATCGCCCACTATCACCTCCTTTACCAGCAGTTTTAATATCTTCTTTTTCTCCTGTATACTTAGTGAGTCAACATTCTGCTTAAGTTGACTTGTAAAGCTTTGAACATCCAATAACCCAAGACGTTGATCCAGTGCCAACTCATGTGTTTTTAAATCTTCCAGTTCCTTCTCTGTTGCATTTACACGCTTTTGTAGTTCAGGCATCCTCTTTCGCAATTGAGCAATAGTGATCAGACCTTCCTGGTATGCATCCAGCAATTTATCCATTGCCTGGCACAGCTTGATTTTTTGCTTTTCTATGGCAACTTTTTGCTTCATAACAGGACTTGCGTTTCTGGTCTGCTCCACTCTTTTTTCAACTTCTCTTTGTATCAGTGCCGGATCTTCTAGCAATGCAATTACCTGCTGCCATACGATAGCGTCCAGGTAATCTTGTCTTACCGGTTTACAACTGCATTTTCTTACCCCCCCAAAGCGATAAGCATCCGATCCGAAACACCGGTAATAATAGATCCTTTTTTTGGCTGACGTCTCAGTAAAGCATCTGTACAAAGAATAACCACATTCACTACAAACCATCATGCCCTGCAACAACGTCTCCACTTTTGTGTTTCGCCTGGAGCGCAGTTTGTTGCTCTTCAATTTTCCCTGGACAATATCAAAAGTAGACTGTGAGATTATTGGTGGCACCGATATCTCGATCCATTCTTCTCTTGGTTTTTCTCTGTTACAGCCATTCTGTACAACATAACCCCCCTTTGCCCTTAAAGGCTTTGTGATTCTCTGCCGCTCACTATGCTCTGTCTTACCATAACAAGCTTTGCCCGAGTAAGCCGGATTGCGCAGCATCGCCCACACTGTTGATCTTTCCCATTTTGATATCCTTTTACGGGTAGGCACCTTTTGATCATTTAACTTCCTTGTAATAGCACCAATACTTAAAAACTCTTCTGCATACAATCTATACACTTCTTGTACTACTAACGCCTGTTCTTCGTTGATCTGATAATAAGCCGCTGTTTCATCCGTCTTTTTGATATAGTTATAGCCATATGGTGCACCACACATAACGTTTACTACACCAGACTTTGCTTTAAAGCGTTTGCCTCTTCTTGAACGTTCTTTGATCATGGCTCTTTCATATTCGGCAATCATTCCCTGGAACTGCAGCAGCAATGCTTCTTCAGGTGTGTTGGCTTTCGGAGAGTTTACAAATAACACCTCCGTACCACAGGATGCAAATTCATCCATTAAAACAACCTGGTAAGCGTAATTGCGACTCAGTCTATCCGGGCTATAAATCAATACTGCCTGTATCTGACCTTCAGCACTCAGGTCTCTTACTCTTTCAAGTCCTGGTCGCACTAATATCGCACCGCTGTAACCCTCATCCTTAAACACATACTCCTGAGGAACAATATATCCCTGCTCCTCTGCAAAACTTAGCAGCTCATCCACCTGGCTGCCGATGGTCTTATTCTCCTTCTGCTGGTCGGAGGACACCCTCGTGTAAATAGCCGCTGTTTTCATATGCTATGTCTTGTTGTATTAGTTCTTTAATAGAATGTTCACTTGCAATGGATGTGGTGTCGGCTGGGATAAGCAAATGGAAAGCCTGAGAGAGTTTTTGCTCCCACAAGCGATCAAAGGTATAGGACACCTTAGCTTGTTTCTTCTTTTTTGACATGATCCTGCTTTGCTAAAAATTCTTCCAGCGCAGTACGGACCACTTTGCTGATCGAGAGCCCTTTGGATATTGCAAATTTTTTTACCCGGATGATCACAGTAGGTGGCAGTTTGACGGTAAATACTACAGACGTTTCCGGAATAGCCATCTTTACATTGTTCTGTTTGGCTTGTTGAACATAACGGTAAGCCTGTATCTGAGATACGCCATACTTTTTCATTAAGCGCTCTATTATATGAGAAGATTCCCTGCCCTGACTTAATAAAATGAATGCCTGATTGATACGTTTCACCAGTTCTAAGTTCCGAGATCTTTCCATCTTTCATAAATGTACTACTTTTTATGAACCCATAAAACTAAAATCTGCCTCTTTTAATCAATACCCTTCTTAAAAACTCAATGTTTGTGGGTGTGTACGTGGAGTAATTTGACCACCCTTATCTTAATTTATTACCTCGGACAACAATAATTGCTAATTGTAATGTACAACACAGCCGCCCGAATAGATGAAATATTATCAATGAAAATCCAACAATTGCATTTGGATACAGATAGACCAAACGCCACAGTCATTGGCAAAGGGAGTAAAATACGAACCCTGTATCTCTTACCCAAAGCTGTGGCTCATTTAAAGAAATATCTGAAAGAGTTTCACGCTGAGAAACCAAACTCCGAATCATATATTTTTTATTCCCGCAATGCTGGTGTTATGGGTAAGATGAGTCAGGAAGCTGTAAATAAACAACTTAAAAAGTATGCTGTTTCTGCTCATACAATTTGTAATGAAGTGCCTGTTAAATTACATGCACACCAGATCCGGCATGCAAAAGCATCTCATTGGCTTGAAGACGGTATGAATATAATACAAATTTCTTTCCTGCTCGGTCACTCCAATATCCAGACTACAATGGCATATCTGGACATTACTACAGAACAAGAGGCCAAAGCTCTTGCAACTTTAGAAGATGAAAATAAAAAGGACATACTAAAGAAATGGAATTCTGACATGAATAATCTTGCTTCCTTTTGTGGCATACATGTAATAAAAACATAGAATAATATCCAAACCTTTATTTGACAGAGCAATTGAAAATCAACAGCATATCAGAAAGGTTTGGATTTTATTTTTGTTTGGATAACGGATAAAATCCAAACGTTTGGATTTTCTTAGCCACGCATATTGTGTTCATCGGTTAAAGAAATGGACTTTGGAGGGAAAAGAGCTTACCAACTTAATCCCATATTTGTCGGCATATCTTGTGCACTCTGATTTTCGTGGTACTGAATATTATTTACGGCTTACCGCTGATCTATATCCGGAAATTGTATCAAAAATGGAAGTGTGTTGTAGTGATGTCATTCCGCAAAAAGGAGGAAGTCATGAACAAGATTAAGGAAAATGATTTTTGCAAAATACCTGTCGTATTTCCTTTCCAGGTATCTTCCCGGCCAACAGAATGTTAGTCTCAATACCGTGTCTTCCTACAGAGATGCATTTAAACTCTTCCTGATATTCTTCCATGATAAAAAGGGGTATCGTTCAGAATTGATACGGATGTGTACCGTTACGAAAGAAAGGGTGCTCGAATTTCTTGATTGGCTGGAGGATCATCGAAAATGTTCTATAGCTACAAGGAATCAACGACTGGCAGCGTTACACGCCTTCTTTCGTTATGTACAACTCGAAAGTCCGGAAAACCTTCTTGAGATACAGAAAATATTAGCGATCCCAATCAAGAAAAAGCCAAAACCTGTTATATCATACCTGACAGCAGGCGAAATGGAAATCGTGCTTAGACTTCCCAACCGTTCCAGCGAATCTGGTAAAAGAGATCTTGTCTTACTCGCTATTCTTTATGATACTGCAGCAAGGGTTCAGGAACTAATCAATATAACTTATAAGGATATACGTTTGGAAAAACCAGCAGTAATTAGTCTTCTCGGAAAAGGGCGAAAAACTCGTCAGGTACCTATTATAGGAAACACACGGGATCTATTGGAAAATTAGTGTAAATAACATTTAATAAATTATGGGAAGTGTTTTTATAAATATCGTGGAAAATAAAGTACTCCTGATGAGCACTTCCCATAATCTTACACTTCCCATAATGTCGTAGGTCATGGACACGAGGACCTTTGTGATCTCCTTGATGTGGTATCCCGCAAGTAGCCAGCACTTTTCTGAACCATCTATATACAGTGCCCTGAATACAACTAGATCCTATAGGAGAAACAAAGAAAGAAAGATTGGGATCGTTAAGGCAGGATATGGGTATTCGGTCCCGATATTGTAAATACTGCTGGAGAACTTTCGCCAAAGTTTCTGATAGAGGCGCTATGCGCTCATCTCCGTTTTTGCTCTTTCTAATGTATAAGCATTCCTTCTCAAAGTCCACATCTTTATTCTTCAAGGTCAAGGCTTCGCTGATCCTAAGACCGGTCCCATATAAGAGGCGTATCATGGCTGGTATCATAAAAAGGGACGTGGACATATGCTTGTCATATAATTGCAAATGATCGCAGGCTTGGAAGATTTCCTCCATATCCTTGTTGGTGAAGATATACGGGGTAAAACTGTCCTTGGGAGGAGTTGCCGGCAGTCGGGGAATATAACAGTCATAACCGGCCTTGCACATATATTTGCAGAACTGTGACAGGATTGAGTATTTCATATAGATAGTAACTGGAGCATCATTGATTCTGGTATACATTACTCCCTTTGCCATATCCTTTTGCTTGGAATACAATCGTCTGTAGTTCATATTATCTTTTGCCCTGGTAACAAAGAAAGCTTCACAACTATGAACCTTGTAAAGCCGCTTGTAGTCTACATATCCTCTGTCCATGATATAAAAACTATTGGCTTCAAAATGGATAACATCTAACACATTTACATCGTGAACAGAAGCTGTGGAAAACAAGATAAATTCAGGAATGGATGTCTTTAAATCAATTTGTGTGTGCAGTTTGATACCACCTTTTGTACTTCTAAAAGTAGCCCAATAAAAGGTGGAGAGACACAAATCGATCGTTGTTGCATCGATGGCGAACACATTGGCTTTGAGTGATACTTCAAGGTCGTCATCGGATAAATAAAGTTGTTTCGCTTCTTTGATAAGTAACATTGCAAGGTCCTCATAAATTTGAAAGCACGACTCTCATTGGCTCTGGTTATTGTACTGACTGCAACCACATCACCGATGCCAAGATGATACATCTTGGCAGCATTTGCTTTTAAACACAGCATTGTGTCGCTGATACTTTCCCTGTGGGTCAACTGCCCAAATGCCATACATAAAAACTGTTTCCAACAACTAAATTCCTTAACCTTATAATCGCCATAGTGCTGGTTTACAATGGTTTGAAAAGATGTAGACGATACCAATCCCATTATTTGAGCGAATACATACTTTCCTGAATTCATAACTAAATGATTTTCAGAAAATTATGATTTTTTTGACTTGAAAAAAATCAAATCGTCTTAGGCTTATAATCCTCGCAAACTCAATACTGACAATACTTTCAAAGGACTCACGCTCTTAACAACGCAAGGCTAATGAAGATATATAAAGTTTTCTCCGTTTAAATACTTAAAAAAAGATATCAACGAAAAAAAATAAATCTACGTTTTTCATGCCTTGTCCGATATCTCTTAAAAAGCAAAGTTTGATTAAACATTTTCAACTATCAAACTTTTTTATGAGCAAGACAAATTCTTTTTACGAAACAGTAGATCAGATCGTCACTTATGGCGTAGAAAAAGGAATACTTCATTTAGTGAATGAAGACGAATCTTTTGAAGGAAACGAACTGATATTATCGGGAAAGAAAGTAGTGAATTTTGGTTCCTGCAGTTATTTAGGTTTAGAATTTGATGAACGCTTGAAGGACGGGGCTCGCCAGGCGATTGACCGGTATGGAACTCAGTTCTCCGAATCAAGGGCCTATGTTTCCTTGAAACCCTACCAGGAGTTGGAGTATCTTTTGAATGAAGTGTTTAAAGCTTTTTGCGTCGTTTCACCTACCACTACCTTGGGACATATTGCCGCCATTCCTGTTTTAATAAAAGACGAAGAGGTTGTTATCCTAGATCATCAAGTCCATAATTCCGTTCAAACTGCTGTCAACCTTTTAAAGGCTCGTGGAGTTCCAGTGGAACTGATCCGTCACAACCGAATGGATATTTTGGAAGAACGTGTGAAGTCTTTGCGAGGCAAGTACCGTAAGATTTGGTACATGGCTGATGGTATTTATTCCATGTATGGAGATTTCAGCCCTGTGGATCAAGTGTATCAGTTTATGGATAAATATCCAGAATTGCATTTTTATGTGGATGATGCTCATGGTATGAGCATCTTTGGGGAAAATGGCAGAGGTTCTGTTCTGAATAACCGTGCTATTCATCCAAAAATGATTTTAGCTGCTTCCCTCAATAAAGCTTTTGCTTCCGGAGGTGGAGTACTTGTCTTTCCAAGTCCAGAACAGGCCAGAAAAGTAAGAACTTGCGGCGGTCCTCTTTTGACCTCTGGTCCCATGCAACCCTCCAGTTTGGGAGCTGCGGTAGCCTGTGCTAAAATCCATTTATCCGAAGATATTTATAACATGCAGGAAGAGCTTAGGGACCGAATTCGGTTTACCCTCCTAATGCTTACCAAATATGGCCTTCCCATTATTTCTCAATCGGATGCCTCCATATTTTTTGTCGGTGTTAGCCTTCCCAAATTAGGTTATAACATGATACGAAGAATGTTACATGCAGGATACTACCTTAACCTAGGAATTTTTCCGGCAGTACCTTTGAAAAATACTGGCATTCGTTTTACCATCACCCGGCTTCATACCTTTTCTCAGATTGAAAAAATGGTATCAACCATGGCGACTGAATTACCAAAAGCTCTTCAGGAAGAAGAAATGGACGTGGAGCAGATTTACAAAGCATTTAAATTACCTCTGCCTGAAGAACAACGTTTAGATCATTCCGTATCTTCTGTTTTAAAGCAAAGTTTATCCCTTAAAATAGAGCATAAGCAAAGTATTCAGCAGATCCATAAAGACGAATGGAATGTAATCTTCGAAGGAAAAGGAACATTTGATTGGGACGGCTTAAAAACACTGGAAGATACTTTCTCTAATAATAAACTTACCCAGGATAACTGGCTCTTTGATTACCTATTAATAAGAGATATGAAAGGCAAAGTGGTGACTGCCACTTTTCTCACCACCACTATATGGAAAGATGATATGCTGTCTCCTTCAGGAATTTCCAGACAGGTAGAAGAAAAGCGTATAAGTGAACCTTATTATTTAACTAGTAAAGTAATCACAACAGGTTCCTTGCTTACGGAAGGAGAACATTTGTATATCTATAAAAATTCTCCTTTATGGAAAGATGGAGTAAAACTTCTTTTTGAAAAAATATATGCTTTGCAGGAAAAATATGAGGCTAACCAGATCGTTCTGCGTGATTTCCACAGTATAGATAGCGAACTGGATCACTTGATGGTTGACAATGGCTTCTTTCGGTTTTCTATGCCAGAGACAAATACGATTGAGGAAATTTCATGGAGTAACTCTGATCAATTTTATCAACAATTGTCCCGATGTTCTAAAGATCATTTTAGAAAGAAAGTTCGACGGTATGAACATGAATTTGAAACCGAAGTGATCACATCAGCCTCTCCTTCTCTAATTGACCAATGGTACCAACTTTACCAAAATGTGAAGGAACACAGCCTGGAATTAAATACGTTTGCTCTTCCTAAAAAATTGTTTACTCAACTTTTTAAAAATTCTAATTGGGAAGTACTGACTTTAAAATTGAAGAAACAGTTAAGCAAAAAAGAATCCCTTTGCGTCGTCTTTTGTTACAAGTCCGGATCTTCCTATATCCCTATGATTATTGGCATGGATTACCAGTATAACCCACAGTTCCATATTTATCGACAGGCACTGTATCAGGTGGTTCAGAGAGCAGCCGCCTTGAGGAAGCAAAAAATTTATTTAGGTTTTTCCGCTTCTATTGAAAAAAAGAAAGTAGGGGCTAAGGCCACACCTGTCTATGCCTATATGCACATTAAAGATAGCTATAATCATCAAGTACTTTCTGAAATCAATAAAATCTCAGAAAAATTAAACAATGATTGATCAGATGTATAAAGAGGATTATGTTAATGACAGTTCATGAAGATTACAAGGGGCGAATATTGCCAGTTCAGTTTAACGGGAAGGCTTCAACTTTTAGAGGAGTTTGGAGAATTCTTAGGGGTAAAGACAATTGAACATAAATCCATTCAATTATATCAAATCTATGATTTTTATGTAGAAGTAATATATAATAATACTAGTCATAAGATTGAACATGCAGAGATCGTTAAAAGCACAAACCTACTGTCTTTTTATTTGCATTAATTAATACCAAAACCATAGAGCGATTAACCCACATTGCAGCTCCAACCATTGGTTTTTGTTAAAAAAGCCCCTTTAATTGTTAAATACTCCTCGTATTATTATTTTTTTAGTTTTTTAATATTTTTAAAATCAGCACTTCTACTTTTAGAAATTGCTTGTAGTCCCCCTGTGTGTGTTGGGGCATTGCTAAGTGTGCATGTAGTTTTACAGGATGTTTTTAAAACCTGTTGTCAAGCATAACAAAAGCACCGGCGGTTACACTATGCACTACCGCCTTTGCGAAAGTTACCACTTTGACAATAGCGTTGGCCATCATACTATTGTTCACCTTGGCACATTAGCCCACATTGCAGCTTTTTAGTCATTTAATGTTAAATTCAATTTATTTTAGATTTTTTTAAGGCAGTATTCCGTAGGGGGGTACAGTACAAAATTACAAACTTCATGTATGGGGTCTTCCGACATTTTGTAGTACACTGACTGTAGATTCCTGACCATGAGAGTTCTTCGTCACTTTTGGTGAAAGTATACTAAATAACTACACTTTTTTTACAAGTCCTTGATTTTTGTAAAATTCAATTCCAAGACTTCTCAGTAATTTGTATATTTGGGCCCTTTGATATCTAACTCTGTATTTTGATTCAATCCACTCAGCAAGAAGCGGCCCCGTCCATTTATTGGCTTTATATCCATGATCTGACGGAAGATCCTTCAGCACAACAGTCTTTATTCTTTGCATTTTTTCTTTTGACAGCAATGACTTTCTTCCCCGGCCCTTTCTATTCCTTAGCCCATCTAGCCCTTCGGCTTCAAACCGATGAACCCAGGTGGTAATTTGTTTAAAACTTATGTCATGTATTTCCGCCAGCTTTCTACTCGAATAGCCTAATGCAACCTGGTAAACAAGATAAAGTCTAATGGCTACCACAAAAGATTCATTGGCGGATAGCAGTCTTTTTATTTCCTCTGGCTGATAGCCTTTAACGGTTAATACTGGTATACTCATTTTATTTTATTGCGGATGCAAATTTATACATTTGATATGTATTTAAATAATATACATTATAATGTTTTCAACATTTCTCTTACCTGCTGAGTACCACTCATGGCCTGCACCATTTCTTTAGTAGGCGAAAGCCTTCTAATTAAGGCATCATCCTCTCAGTCAGGTTCTATTTGCCCTGCTTGTGGGTGCAAGAGTGATCGCAGGCACAGCAAATATATTCGTACCTTAGTTGATTTACCAACTTCAGGATATGATGTAAAGGTCTTAATGCTATCTGGTAAATATTTTTGTGATAACACCGAATGTTCCCGTAAGATATTTACCGAACGGTTTAAGCAGGAAATAAGTCCTTATTATCGACGGTTTAACCGGTGTAAAGAGCTGCTGGGCAATTTTGCACTTGAACTGGGCGGCAATAAGGGAGCTGCCATTAGTCGTTTAGCCAGGTTGCCAGTAAGCCCTTCCACCATATTACGAATAATAAAAAGACAACATCTACCGATGCTAAAGGTAACATCTGGAGTTATTGGTATCGATGATTGGGCATTTAAAAAGGGTAACACGTATGGGACCATTATTGTAGACCTGCGTCAAAATAAAGTGATCGACCTTCTTGCCGACAGGGAGTCAGAAACGATATGCCAATGACTTAAAGAACACCCGGAAGTCAAAGTCATATCCCGGGATCGAGTTGGCCCATATTCAAAAGGTGCTCAGGAAGGAGCTCCACAAGCCATTCAGGTAGCTGACCGGTTTTACTTATTGATGAACCTCGGGGATGCAACCAAACGAATGTTTCAATCTATGGGCAAAGAACTGAAGGAATTATTTACTCTTTACCATAAAGCTGATACATCCGTAGAACCCATATCAGCAACAGCAGATCTGGGATTGAAGGAAGAAGATACAGAGACCGTACCTACAGAAATGATCAACACTAATATAGAACTTCAACTCCGATTTAATAAAGTAAAAGAGTTATTCGGCCAGGGATATACCATCAGAGCCATCTCCAGGAGTCTTCATATGTCAAGAGTCATTATCAGGAAATACATCAGGATGGATTTTCTTCCTAAAAAAAGGGTAGCCGATTTACTAATTTTGAATCGTTCCGGTTGTTCCTGTTGCATGAAAGCAATAGAGGAAAACTGTATACAGAACTGTATGCAGCTATTTTAAGTGAGGGTTTTACCGGCAGGTACACACAGTTCTGCAGCAATATGAATGAACTATTAAAGAACCATAAAATTATACCGGCATCGCGTAAGATAGATCCTATCGCCATGAAAACATGGTCAACACGAAACTTATCTATAATGATCCAAAAGGATAAGAATGATTTAAATACCGAGGATCGAAAGTTTCTAGAACTATTATATGAAAAGTATCCAGCAATAAAAGAAACAGAACAACTCATCAGCCGCTTCAAAAAATTGTTTCAAATCAAAGAAGAAGGTACCTTAAGGAAATGGTTGGAAGATGTAGAGAAATCAACATCAGTCATAAAACGATTTGCCAAGGGCATACAATCCGATTTTTTTTGAGGCGGTTAATAATGCAGTGATAACCCCATATAGTAATGGCCAGGTCGAAGGACAGGTTAACAGATTGAAAAATATCAAAAGACGAATGTATGGAAGAGCCGGATTCGAATTGCTACGCAGGATGGTAATCTTTAAATCCGGGTAATTCACAAAAAGTGACGAAGAACCACCATGAGTACCCACCATTCCTTTTCATGTGGACCCACCGTTCCTGTGATGTGGACCCACCTTTAAGTTGTTGTTGTTTAAGTCGACTATAATTGAAGTTAAAAAAATTATTCCTGCATGTTGACCCACCATATTGCATGAATGTTTTTAATTTAAGATTAAATGAGACATGACATTCCTGCATGAAGACCCACCGTTCAGAGTATGATCATGGGTGATATTAGCCAGGCTTATTCCTGCATGTGGACCCACCCTTAAGAGAGAAAATATTTGTTCGGCTTTTATAATGTCTTTTGCCCTTTAATCAGAAAAAAAGGGAATTATGTCACAAAAGCCGGTAACAATGGAACAGCTCAAACAAATCTTACAACTTAAAAATGATGGCATCCCAATCAGGGAGATCGCCAGGCGCACAGGTATTAGCCGCAATGCAATCAAGCGATATTTGTCAAAGCTCCAGGAGCCTGGAGATGAAGCGGAGCTAACTAATAAACAGTTAGCTGATAAAGCTTACGACAATGATACGCTTTCCTTCTCCACCGCAAGAATGGACGCCTTAACCAAACACTTTGCTTATGCTGAAAAAGAGATTCATAGAACCGGTATCAACAGGCAAAACTTATGGCTTGAATACAAAGAACAGTATCCTGACGGTTATGCCTATAGCCGTTACTGTTACCACTTCCAGCTTTTTGTAAAACACACCGATGTCTTTATGCACCTGGAGTATGAAGCCGGGGATATGATCATGATTGACTTTGCAGGCAAGAAGCTTCACTATGTGCATCCTGATACTGGTGAAGTGATCGTATGTGATGTATTTATTGCCGTTCTCCCATACAGTGGCCTGATCTTCTGTAAAGCAGTACACAGCCAGAAAACTGCTGACTTTGTAGACTGTATCAATGCGATGCTAATTTTTTATGGTGCGGTACCGAAAACTATTTTATGTGATAATTTAAAAACAGCAGTAAAGCGTCCCAGCAAATACGAACCGGTATTTACAGATGTTTGTAACCAGCTCAGCGAACATTACCAGACTACCTTTAGTGCCACTAGGCCCTACAGCCCCCGTGATAAGGCCATGGTAGAGCGTGCGGTCAGTATTGCTTACCCAGCATATCTATGCCCCTATACGTGATATTGATTTCTTTAACCTGGAAGCGCTCAACCATGCCATCGAGGGCCAACTTCAACAACTCAACAACAAGCCCTACAAGAACTCGGTATACAGCCGGCTGTATCTTTATGAAGAGCATGAACACAAAACATTAAAGAGCCTGCCCCGAGAAGTCTTTACGCACAAGAAGTCTGTAACGGCTACGGTCCAGCGCCACTATCATATCCAGCTACCGGAAGATCACCTGTATTACAGTGTTCCCTACACCTACGCGGGAAAGAAAGTGAAGGTGCTTTATGATAACTCAACCGTTGAGGTCTATTATGACCATGCCCGTATCGCATTGCATATAAGACAGAGCATCAATAAAGCTTATACAACCCTTAACGAACACATGCCACCCAATCACCTGCACATGCACCAGGTAAAGGGATGGACGCGTGATGGATTGCTGGAGCAGGCTGCCAGGGTAGGTGAGCATACCCGCCACGCAGTGGAGCATATGCTTTCCAACAGCATCTGTATAGAGCAAAATTACAAGGCTTGTTTTGGAATGCTGATGCTTCAAAAGAAGTACTCGGCTAAACGCCTGGAAGCAGCCTGCTTAAGGATTTGCGATAGTACCAGGGTAAATTATACCATGATCCGTAACATTCTCGTAAAAGGGCTCGATAAACAATCCCTTGTTTTTGACAACAAGCCGTTGCCTGATCATGAGAACATCCGGGGATCAGACCATTATCGCTGACAGTCAGCGCCTGCCGCGAGGCTTGCGTATTTTCAACAGATGATTTTATAATCAGCTTGTAGTATAAAGACCAAAAGAAAATCATCTGTTGAAAGTACGCGTTGACGTCTAAGACTTATAACGGGTGTACCATACTGCTAGTAATGAACTTATACTTTCTTCTTACATTAAAAACCAACACTATAATGAACACAAATGAAACACTCACACAAATGCAGCAATTGAAGTTCCATGGAATGGCTGCCTCCTACCAGCTTCAACTGGAACTTCCTTTGCACCAGCAACTCGAAGCGCATGAGCTGATCGCGCAACTAACACAAGCAGAACTACTATCAAGAAACAATGAACGAACCGCTTATTATTTAAGACTGGCTAAACTACGCCTGCCCGCAATTGCCGAGAATGTAGACTGTTCTGTCACCCGCAACTTTACCAAACAACAACTGGCCACCTTAATAGAAGGCCATTACCTGCAACAGGGTGAGAACATTCTTATCACGGGTTCTACCGGTTGTGGTTATGTAAAGCTGCAGATTATGTAAAGTAGAAAAAGCAATCTCCTATTTATCAATAAAATAAATGCTGGATAATGTGATTCTACTTTACATTATTAATGGAGTTTATTTAAAATCTTTTAACCAGGCCAAAAGATTACTGTTTTCTGTCCAATGTGCAGTTTCTTTTGCTACAACATCCACGTAAGCCTTCTCGATAGCGTCACGTTTTTGTTTAGAGTCTACTCTCGCATAAATTTCAGTTGTTACTACTGATTCATGTCCCAGGATGTCACGTATATAAACCAGATGCACTCCGGCATGCAGCAAATGCATTGCTTTGGAATGTCGTAACGAGTGACAACTTATTTTATTGGTAATGAGTTTAGGATCTTTATTCCTTACCATTGTTGCATAACATTGCAAAATATGATCAACACCGGCGCGTGTAAGTTTCTCGGTGCGGCTATTAAAAAATAATGGGTTTAAGTTCCTGTTATTTTCAAGCAGCCTATTGCTTTCCATATATCGCTTTAGGTGAACAACTTCCTGCTCCATCAATGGAACTATGCGCGCCTTGTTTCCTTTGCCTATTAGTTTTATTGTATAGGGCTTATGCAATCTTATCATGGAAGGTGTTAAATCTATTATCTCTTGTACCCTTGCTGCGGAGTCATACATTAGGCACAACAATGCTAAATCCCGTAATCCTTTTTTAGTTGTAGGATCAGGTTGCCGAAGCAAACTTTTAATCTCATCAATATTGAGGTAGTTGACAGTTCCTTTTTCAATTCTCTTTACCTTAATCGATAGAATCCGCTGCCACTCATTCAGGTATTCCGGGACTTCATATTGCAAGTAACGGAAGAAAGAGTGTATAGCCGCAAGACGAACATTACGGGTTGCGTCGCTACAATTTCTTCTTGATTGTAGCCAGTCAAGAAACGCTACCACATGGTGTCTGGTGATATCTTTGAGCATTAATTTTTCAATCCTGATTTTCTGTTGCTCTTCCATGAAGGTTATAAAAAGGATAAAGGTGAACTTGTACGACGATACAGTATTATGACTCATTCCCCTTTCTCCAGGCAGGTATTTAGTTAAAAAGTCTGTCAGACTTTTAGAAAAATCAGTTGGTTTCATTTTCTGTTAATTTATAAATTTCAGGAAATAAATATGGACAAAGCTTATTGGCATTTTCAATTATCGAAGGATACATTTCAGCTGTTAACCTGACGTATTTATCAGTAGCGGCAAGGGATTGGTGTCCCAGGTAGGTAGAAAGAACAGGCAGTGAATAATACAAATCCATTCCAGCTCCGGCCATTGATGCAAGGGAATGCACACTGAAGGTGTGTCTTAAATCATGTAACCTCGGACCGATCCCCCTGCCTCCATGGGAGATACCCGTCTTGAATAATACAGTTCTGAACCACTTGTATGCTATCTCAGCCTTAAGAGTGGTCCCTTCCGGTGACACAAAAAAGCTGTCTGTCATATTATATATCAAAGTAGATAAGTGATTCCTGTACTTCATATAATCGCTGCATACCTGGGTTAGTGAATCAGATAAAGGGATTAGCCTATCCTTTCCATTTTTACAATTCCGAAGAATCAATGTTTTATCCTTTAGGTTAATATCTTCTAATGATAACCTGATTGCTTCGCTTATCCTGATGCCGGTTCCATATAGTAATCTAAATAAAGAAGGAATGAAAAAAAGGGAGGACTTCGGATTGTTTCTTGCTGGTTGGAGTTGATCACAGATAGCAAAAATGGCTTTCACTTGATCAGTAGAAAAGATGTAAGGCGTAAATACACTTTTAAACCTGGGTAACTTTGGTATATAGGAAGTATGTCCCAGATGGACTAAAAACAAAGAAAACTGCCTGATGATTTGTATCCTGTTATATCTTGACTTCTCTGATTCATTGCTACTTCTCTTACACCATTCATCTGCAAGTTCCTTTGATATTCCGACGCTGGCCTCTTCGCAGTCCACAGAGAACTTATCAAAATTCTTGAAGACCCAATCCGCATCTTTGTATTTATAACCAAGATTCCTTTTAAAATCGAGGAATTGCTGGATAGAAGGGCCGTAAATGCTATAAAAGTAATTATCCATGGCTTAACCCTCCTTTTTGCTTGTAAAAAGATAAAGGCACTAATGGAACATCAAGAGCACATTGTTTAAGAGAGGTGACATCAATGCTTAGGTAATACATTGTTGAGTTGGTATTGCCATGACCAAGCGCTTCCGATATAACAGGAAGAGGTGTCTTTTCACTCAAAAGATTTACAGCAAAACTATGACGCAATGCATGGGGGCCATGCTTCCTGTTCTTACAATTTATCCCGGTTCGCTTAAGATAAAACCCTACAATATTGCCAATGGCACTTTTATCGATGTGCTTGTATGGAGCAAGAATTTGAAGAAAACAATAACGCTCATCTGAGACAGGACGACCATATTTCAGGTAATCAATTATTGCGTTTCCTACTTCAGGCAAAAGAGGTAGGCTGATGGGTTTCCTGATTTTAATTTGTTTGAAAGTGATAAGATTATATTCCCATAAAATATACTCAAACCGGAGTGCCCTGATATCCGATGACCTCATACCAAGTTTTGTTGCCAGCAATAATATTGCATAATCGCGCTTTCCCTTCGGACTGCTTCGATCAATAGCATTAAGTAAAATCCCTATTTCATCATTTGTGAAGGTAGAAGGTAAGTGAGGTTGGTTCTTATAGTTGCTTTTGGGTATAATCAAAGAATAATCAGCAACCAGGAAGTGTTGTTCATGAAGATATTTAAAGTAGCCCTTAAGTATTAATAAAGCCACATATTTAGCTGCTGCCTTTTCATGATCAATACTGTTAATAAAGGAAATAATTACGGGAGCAGTAATCTTGCTAAGAGAATTAATTGTTTTTTTATTGAGAAAAATGAGAAAGTCGTGCAAGTAGATGATGTAATTTGTAATTGTTATTTTAGACAATCCAAAGAGCGATTGCCGATAGTTCATGTAGCTCGTCATCGTTACACCTATTGCCCCTTCAAATGTTCTGGGCGGCCTGCTTCGCATTCCTCCTAATATACGACCGGTGTCCTGGAACTCAGCAAGCGCTTCAACCCTGTTCACAAGGTTGCGTTCATAATTTGTAAGGTGATCGTAATTAAAGTCACCTAAAATAGATTGGAGGAATTGTTTGCCAACTGATTGATCGTAGAACTTTATATTTTGTAAAGACATAAAGGCCTTTACTAGGCTCCATTTGTAGCAATATAACCGGATGGTGCTTTTACTTCGGTGAATCTTATCAAGATAATCACAGAATTCTTTGATCAATGCATCGATTGTTTGTTTTGTTGATTGCATACATTATTTTTTATCATTTTGACAAAATCGTCACTGTCAAAGTAAAAAATAATGTAAAGTAGAATGAACCAAAAGAGAAGCTTGTTAGTGATAATCAAATTCTTATAGAAATTACTTTACATAATCTGCAGCTTTACATAACCGCAGTAATGTAAAACTTTACATTACTGCGGGAAAAGTCACCTGGCCTGCGCCATGGGTCACCAGGCATGCATACAAGGACACCGCACTACTTACTTAAACATGAACCGGCTCATCGAAAAAATTACACTGGCAAAACTTGATGGAACCTATATTAAATTCTTAAACTACCTGGAACGACAAACCCTTATCATACATGATGACTTTGGATTACAAACTTTAAGTCAGGATGTGAAACTGGCTCTGCTGCAAATAATGGAAGACCGATACGCCAAAAGATCCATCATCATCACTTCACAATTACCGGTCTCCAAATGGTATGAATATATAAATGAACCAACACTAGCTGATTATCCTCACTTTTTAATTATGCGAAGTAGTTCTATCGTATAGATTATAAATCAATTATTTATCCAATCGTTTTCCTAGTTTTTGTTAGCATAATAATTTTGTTGTAGGTAACTTAATCTACAAATTTATTATTATGCAAAACAATTTTGATTACTCCGACGTAACCTCGAAAGCATTAGAATATCTAAAAGAAAATTTATTGTATAAGTACGTTACTCTTCGTCATTACCGAGGTAGATGGCTGCTCCTTAAGGAATACATGGACTCGCATAAGATCGATTTACTTAGTTCCGATGTATGCAAGGATTTTCTACAAACCTTTTATAAAGGACGAAAGCATTCTGATTTATCAATTAATGAAAAACTAATTGAAAAATCCGTATCTGTTCTGTCTGAGTTTATGCAAACCGGTACAATCCAGCGGAAAAAAAAATTACATACCTGGATGGTTCAATTGGTATCCTGATGAAAGAATTCCTGGCTTTCAAACAATCTCGCCTTTTAAGCCCACAGACAATAGAGAAGATAGAAAGCCACTTGAGTAATTTCAATTTTTGGCTGTCTGCAAATAGTATTTTTGACATTAGTGTCATCCGTCAAACACATATCATTAGTTTTATTCAAAGCCTTGATCCAAATAAAAATTCATTGGTTCACGATACTTTGATGGATCTACGTGGATTCTTCAATCACTTTTATAATAACGACCTTATAACAACGAATTTTACCAGGTTTATTCCCAATGATAATTATAAAAATCAGTCCAGGTTACCATCTTACTATACCGGGGGTGAAATAAATCAGCTATTATAATAGAATCAATTGATAGGGGGACAAGCGTAGGAAAAAGAGATTATGCAATATTGGTGCTGGCGGCTTGCCTTGGATTGAGAGAATCAGATATTGCTCGTCTCAAATTTGAAAACCTGCATTGGGATAGAAACGTTATAATTCTCAAGCAATATAAGACAGGTAAGGATATAAATCTTCCATTGTTACCGGCAGTAGGTAACGCCATACTTGATTATATCCAATACGGCCGGCCAAAATCAGATGAGCAATATCTTTTTTTGCTTGTCACATCACCTTATCTGCCCATCAAATCAAGTACTATAGCGAATTTGGTGTGCAGAAGATTTATCAATGCAGATCTAAATACAAAAGATAAAAGACATGGCGGCCATGCGCTTCGCCATAGCCTGGTCAAAGAGCTGCTTGGCAACAAGCAAACACTGCCTGTACTTATGGAAGTTCTTGGGCATAAAAATCTGGAATCTACCAGACACTATATACGTATTGATACAGAATCTTTGAGGCATTGTGCCTTAGATGTTCCTGCCGTTGATCCAATTTTTTATGTGCATCAAAATAATTTTAATCAATAAAGAAATGTGTTTTATGAAAAACCAAATATTTAGTAGCGTACTCGCTCCTTACTTATCTGATTTTATAGCCTTCAAGAGAAGCCTTGGTTATAAATATGAGGAACAAGAAAGAATGCTTTCGAACTTTGACAGATTTGTTTTGGAACAGAATCAAACCATTATTGGGTTATCAAAGGAGGTAGCCGATAAATGGACTGAAAGGCGGAATAACGAGGCCGATCTTTCCAGATACGGAAGAATTGTTTGCCTATGCCAGTTGGCAGTATATCTTCGCAATCGCGGTATTACATCCTATCTCCCTCAACTACCTAAATACCCGGATTGCACCTTCATTCCCTATATCTATTCTTACGACGAAATTGCTGCTATATTTAATGCATGCGACCATCTGAAATTAAAGAAGACCGATATGAGCTCTTCTTTGTTTGCAATGCCCTGCCTGCTTCGAATGCTTTATGCAACAGGCATAAGGGTTGCCGAGGCACTGTTCCTAAAAAACATGGACGTTAATATATATGATAAGTGCTTAACCCTAAAAGAAACCAAAAACGGGAAAGATAGGTTAGTACCCTTTACAGATTCTCTCGCAAACGTATGTAAGGACTATCTGCAGTACAGAAATAAACTTCCCATTGTTGACCTGGATAATGAAGACAGGCCTTTCTTTGTGACGTTAAATGGTGCGTCTTGTAAACGTGACCGCGTTTATCAATGGTTCCGTAAAATACTTGATCGGGCTGCAATCCCTTTTATGGGTAACAAGCATGGCCCCAGGGTACATGATATTCGCCACAGCTTCGCATACCACTCATTTGTAAAGCTCTCTGATGATGGAATGGATCTTTATTGTTCCTGGCCATACCTGTGTACTTACCTCGGTCATCAATCCCTGGAATCAACAGAGCAATACGTAAGACTGACCTCACAACTATATCCCGAGTTACTCAGGGACTCAGATAAAATGTATGTGGATATTCTTCCGGACATAACAAATCAACAAAATTTATAAGCATGAAACAGCCCACAGATTTTGCAAAATATTTAACCGGCTTCTTAAATAATTATCTTACCGGTGAAAGAGGCGTTAGTAACAATACGGTAAAATCATACAGCTATACCTTTATACTGTTTATTAGTTACATGCGTGATATAAAAAAGATCAATGTCAATAAGTTATCGTTCGAGCATGTGACCAGACCAGTTATCATAGAGTTCCTTAACTGGCTTCAGGATAACCGGGCTTGCAGTGACGCTACCCGTAATCAAAGACTGGCAGCAATATCATCATTTATCAAGTATGCCGAATACATGAATCCGGCCGGTTTATTCGAATGTCACCAGATATTATCGATACCGGTAAAGAAAACGGAAAGGAAGATAATGAGCTACCTGACAATTGATGGAATAAAACTACTCCTTAAGCAGCCAGATACAGGCAGAGGAAAAGGAATGCGAGATCTGGCTTTGATCTCTTTAATGTACGAAAGCGCTGCAAGGGTACAGGAGATTATAGACCTTACGCCTTCAGCATTATATCTTCAAAGCAAACCCTACAGAGTATTGCTACATGGAAAGGGAAATAAATATCGACCGGTACCACTTCCAGAAAAAGAAGTGCAGATATTATTGGGATATATGAAGCAGTATGATCTTCTGAACAGAGAAAACACCCAGAAGCCATTATTCCCCAATAATCAAAATCAGAAAATGACACGAAATGGAGTAAATAACATACTAATGAAGTATGTAAAATTGGCCAAAGCAAAAGATGAAAATTTAATACCTGACGATTTAAGCTGTCACTCTTTACGTCACTCGAAAGCCATGCAGTTATTAGAATCAAAAGTTGAATGGATACACATAAAAGACTTTTTAGGTCATAAGTCCGTAATAACTACCGAGATCTATGCAAGGATAAATCCAAAATATACATTTGAAGCGGTAAAGGGTGCTTACAAGAATATAACAGCAGATGCAATACCCGTTTGGGAAGGTAATAATGAAATACTCACAATGCTGAAAGGTTTTGTGAAATAACTCAAAATATTATGCGAAGTAATTAACAGTTATCAGACATGTAAATATCTGAGTGACAATATTTGTTGTTCAATTACTTCGCATAATTAAAAAGTGAGGATAATCTGCGTTATCATAACATTAGCATAACGCAGATGCAATTATGGACAGAATGACAGCACATGTTCATCGCATCGAATTAAAAGGAGAATCAAGAAGACCTAAAAAATAAAACCACCAATATGCCTTGCTAATGTATCTTTAAATTAATAAAAGCTCTTACAAATATTGCCCTCTCTTAAAGGCGCGTCTCCATGCAGGAACGCTGGGTCCACATCACAGGAATATTCACACTGAGGGTGTTGGTTTGTATTGTTGGTTACCAGAAATTTGCAGGTGATGTATTTCAAGTTCAGCCTGCGATATAATAAAGACAAACAGCAATTGGATGCTTACTACCGTTTGGTAGAGAGCTACCGAAATGCGCAAGGAAGGGTTTGCCATCGTACCATTCTGAACATCGGCTTTATAGAAGATGATTACAGTGCTGAGCAGCTTAATCAAACAGCAAGGATATTAACAGACAGGTATGAGCAAAAGCAATCTTTGTTTGAACCAACAGATACAGCGGTAATTGAGCTGGCAGAGGCATTGTGGAAAAGGATCATTCAGGGAAAGCGGCTGGATTTGACGCTGCACAGCCCCACATCCCGGCAGATCGATGCCGATACCATGCGTCATAGCAACGTGCGTGAAATAGGTTCAGAATGGATATGTCATCAAACGCTGGAAGAACTGGGCATCAGTCACGTGCTGGCAGAAGCCGGGTTTAGCGAAGAACAAATAAAACTGGCCGCCACACAGATAGTAAGCCGTGCAGTATACCCTGCCTCAGAATTAAAAACTGCTTTATGGATAAAAGAAAACTCCGCTATTGGCGAGCTGACCGGGCAGGATTGCCAAAAGATTACAAAAGACAAACTGTATGAAAGTGCCTTGCGGCTTTATAGAGTAAAAGACCAGCTGGATCAACATCTTTCACACAAAACCAACGAACTCTTCGACCTTAGCGACAAGATAGTGCTGTACGATTTAACCAACACTTATTTTGAAGGACAATACAGCGGTAGTGAACTGGCAAAATATGGCAGGAGTAAAGAAAAGCGTAACGATGCCAAGCTGGTGGTACTGGCTCTTGTGGTAAATATTTATGGGTTTATCAAATACTCCGCCATCCATGAAGGCAATATGGCTGACTGCAAAAACCTGTCGCTGATGATAGACAAGCTGAGCGGCTGGACCAATGCGAAAAACCCGGTGGTAGTAATGGATGCAGGCATAGCTACCGAAGAAAACCTGGAGATGATAAAGGCTAAAGGATATCACTACCTGTGTGTAAGCCGTACCAAACTAAAAGATTATCAGGCTATCAGCGGTAGGCTCACTGTATTGCTGGAAACAAAAAGCAAACGCAATGTTCGTCTTAAGGCAGTAAGCAATAATAGCAACACGGATTATTATCTGGAAGTGGCCAGCGAAGACAAGTATGAAACAGCCAACAGCATGCGTAGCCAGTTTGAACAGCGCTTTGAAATGGAGCTGCAAAAGATAGTGCAAGCCCTCAACCGCAAGGGTGGAATAAAAAAAGCAGCCAAAGTGTATGAACGTATAGGCAGGGACAGGGAACGCTACCCATCTGTGCAATATTACTATGACATAGAGGTAACGTTAAGCAAAGACAATCGTATAGCCATAACCGTAAGCTGGTCAAAAAATGAACAACAGTACGCCAAAAAGGAAGCATCGCTGGGACTGTATTTTTTAAGAACAAGCCTATTGTTGGAAGATGAGGTAATAATATGGAATATATATAACACCATCCGGGAAATAGAAAGTTCATTCCGCTGCCTGAAAAATGATTTGGATTTAAGGCCCGTTTATCATAAGTCTGATGCAGGCACTATGGCCCACCTGCACCTGGGTTTACTGGCTTACTGGATAGTAAATATAGTAAGGTGCAAGTTGAAAGCTCACGGCATAAACAGCAACTGGCAGGAGATAGTAAGAATAGGTAATACACAAAAAATAATCACCACCCAGGGAACAAATTCGGCCGGGATAATAATTGGTATAAGAAAATGTTCCGAACCTGGTGAGCAGTTAAGAAACATTCAATCCATCCTGCTGTTAAAGCCTAAGCCTTTCACCAAAAGAAAATCTGTAGTACACAAACTGGAACTCAAAAAAAATAAAATTCTCTATTTACAGGCATCTCCGCCAAGTTAGCTGCAATGTGGGTTAGATGAACTGCCCGATGTTGAGCAAAAGAAAGCCCTTGCCAAACGCATTGATGAGCTGGTAAAGAACAGCAGAAATGCGGCCATCAGTTTGTTTAAATCCGATGATCAAGTTATAGAGGCTTTAGCTCAGAAGTATTTTGCCATCATTAAAGAAAAAGAGCGGATAGATATTGCAAAAGGCTATGACTATCACCGCGTAGATACAGATACCATTGAGAACAAAAACATCAGGGAAGCAGGGACAGAGTGGCTCTGCAGGCAGGCCATTGAGCAATTAAATATCAGCACCTTTTTAGATAAAAACGGATGGGACAGCGAAGAAGTAAAATTAGCGCTTACTCATATTATCAGCCGCGCAACCTATCCTGCCTCGGAGCTCCGCACAAGCCATTGGATAAAGCAAAACTCTGCTGTTTGCGAACTGACAGGTTACCATGCAGAAAAGATAACCAAAGATAAATTGTATGGCATCAGCCACCGGCTATACGAAGTAAAAGACGAACTGGAACAGCATTTAAGTAAACGCACCAACGAGCTCTTCGACCTGGAAGATAAAATCATCATTTACGATCTTACCAATACTTACTATGAAGGCAGGATGCAGGGCAGTGTACTGCCAAAATATGGCAGAAGCAAAGAAAAACGTTCCGATGCCAAAATTGTGGTGCTTGCAGTAGTTGTCAATGCAGAAGGGTTTCTGAAGTACTCCCAGATATTTGAAGGCAATATGAGCGACAGTGCTTCGCTTAAAAAAATCATCACACAATTAAGTGCATGTACTGCCGCTAAAGAACCTAAGCCTACTGTGGTATTAGATGCGGGCATAGCTACAGATGATAATATAAAACTGCTGAAAGAAAACAAGTATAATTATATCTCCGTTTCCCGGTCGGGAATAAAAAAATACACGATAGATACCGGCAGCAACCCTGTGCAGGTATTTGATAAAAAAGAGCAGCCCATCACACTTCAAAAGTTAAAAATGGAGGGCTGCACCGATAATTATATTTGTGTGCACAGCTTAGCTAAAGAGGTCAAAGAAACGGGCATGAACAGTCGTTTCAGCCAGCGCTTTGAAGAAGGGCTTACACAGATAAAGAAAGCCATCTGCAAAAAAGGAGGCGTTAAAAAACAACAGAAAGTATGGGAGCGGATTGGAAGGCTTAAAGCAAAGTATTCAAGCATTCATAAGTATTACAGCATTGAGGTAAAAGCAGGTGAAAAAGACATTGCCACTGATATAAAATGGTCGCAGAAAACAATTGAAAAACAGCAGGGCAAATACCTTTTACGAACCAATCTTAATGAAAAAGACGAGCATGCCCGGTGGACCATCTACAATACTATCCTGGAAATAGAAGCCACCTTCCGGGTATTAAAGACCGACCTTGACCTTCGCCCCATCTATCATAAAACAGATGCGGCTGCTATGGCGCATCTGCACCTGGGTTTACTTGCCTATTGGGTAGTCAATACCATCCCCCATCAGTTAAAACAGAAGAGCATTAAAAATGAATGGAGAGATATTGTGCGCATCATGAACACCCAAAAGGTGGTGACTACTACAATGGAAAATGATTGTGAACAACAAATCATCATCCGTCAATGCAGTGAACCCACAAAGCAGACACAAGAAATCTACGATGCCTTGAAATACAAATCCAAACCCTTCTGCCGTAAAAAATCTGTAGTCCCCCTAAAAGAATTTTCAAAAAAAGTATCTGTTGAAAAACAAGGAGTTTTGTCTGGTTAGCGGCAATGCGGGTTAAAGCAATAGTTTTTAGAAGAAGGCTTTGAGGCGTATATGGATTGCAACCCTATCCTGAAGTAAAGGAAACAAATCGTAGACAAAATAGTACAACTAAAGAAGAAAATTGTTGTTTAAAACGATGCATATTTGTCATGAATTTGGCGTGCGTAAAATTGTACTTAGGTCAATATATTCAAGGCTTATTAACGGGCTTTCCCAATTTGAAGCAAGACTAACACAATACTTTTCATCAACATCCAATTCCTTTAAATGCCATCTGCCTTCATAATAAGCCACCTTATCTTTTATTATAATATCGTTCAAAGGAATTGTTAATCCTCTACCATCTGCCTTTATAATACTTTCTTTGATTGTCCAGTATTTAAAAAATGTCTTTAATGGATTGTTCGCATTTTTAATCAGTTTCCATTCCTTTTCTGTCATCACATTTTCGAAATCCGAAAAGTCGACCTGCTTTATCTCTTCAATATCAACCCCAAGCCTTATTTTATTGCCAATGCCGCAAATTATATAATCACCTGAATGTGAAATATTAAAATCCAGCGATCCCGATACATGTGGCCTACCATAATCGGAGTACTTTAAGTTCTCCAATGAGCTGTAATTTAACCCAAACCGTTGAAGCCCCTGAATTAATAGCATTTTACCACATAAATTGGCTACCCTATCCTGCAATCTTTTAAACCTGGAATGTTTATCCTTTAGAGAATTTGGCAGCAAACTGAGACATCTCTTATGCGCATCTTCCTGTAAATTCTTGAATACTCTCGTATAAAGAATATGAATTTGCTTATCTTGAACTATTAACATAGGATATATCTATCACCTTTGTTCTTCCACAAAAAAATTGATATTGCTTAAGATACCACACATTAAATATCGGGTACTGTAAGATATTATTGGCCTTGAATTTTCAGGATAATATGATTTGACTATAGTTAGAATAAAATGGCTTTGTATCCTCGAAATGTTATTATTTTAAATCATACAGTGGCTATTCGCCCTTTCGGCGAACATAATTTAGTAGGCTAATCATTTTCAATTTCCAGCAGGCTAGACGGCACTCGAACCAGTCCGAAAATAATATTTAGAATCAATTCCCTCAAAAGCAGTCTGTAAGCTAAAGAAGATGCCGACCTGAATTTAATTAATTTTGATAAAGAAACTCTTTTGGAGAATTTATCCTTCAAATTAACATTATGTTACGGGCATATCTATTACTTTCTGAAACTTTTATTTGCTTTAAAAGCTTTTGCGCTGATACGACCAATATTGAAATAGATATCTGGAATAATTTCCATGGATCCGGAATTTTGCACACCGGAAATTAAACGAACGGCAATTGGTACATTAAGCATAGTGTTGTAGAAAAAGGAATAACAATTGCTGCGGGGGAGCTCAAGGGATTGTTTGATCCGGATTAAAAATTGGAGCGACAACAATGTCACCGCCAATCACAGTCTTCCTTAATAAAAAGAGAACTAAATACAGTGTAATTTAAGTGTATTAATATTTGTATCTTACTGCTATAATGCAGTAGAAGTATGAAAAAGCAACATTTAATCTTAACCCTGTTGATAAATCCTATCTGCAAAGGATTGGTTAAGAAAGGTTCTTTGTATTTAAATGGGGCCGGCCCATTAAAATAGACGGCACTCAACGGGCTAAAATAACTGCTCTTGCTGCTCGGATCCTCCTAGGGCATAGCAGATGGAGCCTGCGCCTTTTGGCAGACCGAGTAGTTGAATTAAGGTATTGCAAACGCGTGTCGCGCATGACTACACCGGTAAAATTTTAAAAAAAATCAACTCAAACCACATCTAAGACAAAGTTGTTGCATCAGTAAAGTAGACGGGCTTCTTTCTATCCCAGATGGAAAGGTTGCTTTGGCTCTATTCGCTGCTCTATGATGAACGCTTTCCTGTGGTTTGCTTTGATGAACGCCCTTGTTTTCTTATTGCAAGGTAGTAGAACTCTTGAGCATGCAATCAGGAAAAGTTTCACGAGAGCATTACAGCTATGAGAAAAACGGCTTTTGTGCTTTGCTGGAAGCTATCGAACCATTAACAGGCACGAGACAAGCCACAGTTTATGAAAGACGAACAAAAAAAGAGTATGTTCATTTTTTGAAAGCATTGGCAGCATGCTATCTAAAGGCTGTAAAAATCCGGCTGGTACAGGATAACTTGAACTCGCACAATGCCAGTTCTTTTTATGAACATTTTTGTGCTCAGGAAGCCTTCGTTTTTTCCCTTAAGCAAACAATATCAAAGAATTTAAATTACACTGTACTAAGTGAGTTACCAAAAATTATTTTAATAAAGAATTCTGCCAAGGCCATAAATAAGAAACAAAAATGCTATATAGAGCAAGGATAATAGCTTACTATAGGTCTTTGAGTTCCTTATTGGAAGCAGCTTTTAGCTCCTAATAGTAATCTAAGTCCTAATGACCCTTTTTGGTTTACACATATCCATTATTTTAATGAAAAGTTTATTCCTCAAAAAACTTTTGGCAGATCACTTAGGGTGATCCAGAAAGGCTGCAGATCTTGATTGAAATAAGGATTTTAATTTCTAATATTAATTCGGACAAATAAACGAAGAACAAATCTGACAAATAAACGAAGAACAAAAATAGCACAATTTTCCTGGAGAACTAAAACAGTTGAATGAATATAATGAGTTGTTAATACCAATATTAAAAGGATCATCTATTAGCGGAAACTTTGGTTTTCGCATGAGGAAAAAAAAAATAGAAACGGTCGATACATTTGGAATGAAGTTTACAATCTGTATAGTCATGTATTTGCCATTTCGAAATATCAGCCTGGTGAAAACCAAATTCATTATTCCATGGAATAGACAAACCCTCTCGGGCAAATTGGTGGGCCAGGGCTTCGGGCGCAAAACTAAAACCTTTTCTAACCAGTCGTTCTCCATGTGTTCGGCAAATTATATAATCTTCAGGATGACACTCAACAATGTTATTATCTAATGCTACTGCTTCCATGAGTTTTCTGCTACGAAGGCTAAACCCGCCATTTCCAACATTATAATTGTCTTTATACCACCAAGGCGCGCCGATATAATCATATTTCAAAAAATCATACGTCCAACTAAATGGATTCAGAATAAATCCATCATGTTGAATAATGAGAACATGCGTAGTATTAACGAATTTGTATAATTGCTTCACAACAAACTGGCTGTATTGTTCAATACTTTTGATAGGATCAATTTTCACAACAATTTTGTTTTCTGAAGGTAGATGGGTTAAGAGTTTTACGACTTCGAATTCAATATGTTTCTGACAAACATCGAATGCAAAAAATAATCTTTCCAGATTAACACAATCGATCCCTAAGAGCGTAACGTCGGAGAGCAGAATATTTTTCATAATGTATTTTTTGTAACGGTTATACCGATCCAGAAAGACCAGATATAGCTTAGCGTAAATAAAGTTTGTTATTATCGTTTGTGTTATAATTACGGTTGCCCATAAAGAGTTCCCGCACAGCCGCGGCGGCTGAAAAAACAGAAAGAATTATAAAGATATTTACCTAGATAGAGCTCAATAGTCGAATTGCCTTGCAGTTTCATCTAAGCCTTACTGCACGATGAAGCAACCTCGGAAGTATAAAATATAGTTACGGGTACGGAATATTATATTAACCGGACTAATCTAACTTTAATCAGTGTTATGGTTAATTAACACGTTTGACACTTATTTTCATTTTCCCTGCTAAAGAGAGGAAATGAAAATAATCTGCCGGATTGTAAATGTATTTTTGTTTCAAAAGCCGATGCAGTTCTTCCGATTGCTTTACTCCATTTACCAATAGCTCGTCCGCACTCAATTTAATGCTAGTTCCCTCGCTGACTTTAATAATATTGTTCTTTTTGAGAATCGCTAAAATATCTTCCGCCTGCTGGTGCGAATTGTCGGTTGTATCGGTTTGATTGGTGGTTTCTGAATCAGTATTGTCTTGCTGCTTTTCCGGGATCTTCGATGTTGGCTTATCTCCTGTTTTAGACAATTTCTTATCCTGAGTTTGGCGAGGCTCAGCATCACTTTTCGCACTCGTCTTTTGTTCAGCCTCTAATGTTTTGTCTTGTTCGCCCTTTATGATAGATTTTATTTCTGATTCATAGTTCACAAATTCTTTATTATCTATTGATTTGCCATTTATAAAAAGCTCACTCAGCCTGTCGCCTTTCAGTTTCGCTTTGAGCTCTCTTGCCCCATCGTTTTGTTCCAACACAACAATCCTGGAACCACCGTTATTAACGGTTGTTACACGAGTACGGGACGCTTTTTTTAAAGGCACTGTATCAGGAATATGTTGATCCCTGGAATCGAGCGTGCTACCTATCTGATCATTACCGGATTTATTTATTTGGTGCAACACTTCTTTCTGGGCTTTTGTATCTTGATAGGAAAGAATAAAAACACCAGTAATGGCAAGGATGCAACAAAAAAGGATTGTTTTTTGCATAGAATCTAGTTTTTTGTTTTCGTTATTAATAATGCGTTTTACACGCTGCAACAAATAGTTTTTATTTCCCGGAAAAGCCATAGCTAATCCGGAAACCCCAAGGCTATAATCCTGGAAGGCTACCAATGCTTCAATATACTCGGATTTTGAATCCAAGTGTTTCATAGCCATCTCATCGCAACAACTTTCTCGTTCTTTTTTTAGCAGGCATGAAATCCAAAGAATTCCCGGATTGAAGAAGAAAATGGTTTCCACAAAATTTTGCAGCAAATTAACCAAGTAATCCCTGCGCCGGATATGAGCCAGCTCATGCAGTAAAATACTTTCTACCTGATGATAGGGTATATTTGCGAGCAATCCTATGGGAAGTAAAATGAGCGGGTTGAAAAAACCAACAACCAGCGGCACTTTCACGATGGCCGATTCCATTAACTCCACATACTTTTGGATACCCATTTTTCCCTTAAACTGTTCCAAACAAGTTTTCCATTGCGACGACGCAGTATTTGTCTTATAATGTCTTATACGATGTATATAGGCTACCCCTGAAAATAGGCGAATAAAATTCAGACAAAAAATAAAGAACCAGATGGCGATAATAAGCGTTGCATTTTTATTAAAAAAGCTTTCAAAGCCTGTGAAGTAATTTTTTGTCTGTTCTAATACAAGATAGTAGATTGTTTCGCTCAAAGCTTGGCTTCTGCCTGTTGAAAAATAACTTATTCTAACATACTCACTCCGGTGTATACCGTGCTGCTGAACGAAAAAAGTATAGATAACGCCTGCAATAAAAAAAACAAATAACAGAGATAGAAGATTATACCGTAAAATGGGTCTGCTCTTCCTTGTTATTCCCAGAACAACCAGGGCCAAGATAGCTGCAAGTACGCCTTGCCATAAGGAATGTACAAATGTCCATCCTACGACCTGAATAAACTCTGTGGAATACCATTGATTAGAAAATAAAAATTGCATAAAAAACAGTTATTTGTTTTTGCCCATCTTATTTAGAATTTCCTTGATCGCATTCACCTCTTCGTTTGATGTTTTTTTGTTGCCAAGCAATTGCATCATCAAAGAACTGGCCGAACCCTGGTACAATGAATCAATGAAACGCTCAAGCAAAAAGCCTTTTGTTTTTTGCTCTTCCAACACTGTTTCATACACATGCTTCATATTGGATTCATCTCTCTTCAAAATCCCTTTCTCAACCATAATTTGCATAAGCTTTAAAGTGGAAGTGTAATTAACTTCTCTTTTTTGCGCATTTAGGTGATCATTTACGAAACGAACTGTAGATGGACCAGTTTTCCATAAAATCTGCAGTATCTCTAATTCCGATTTTGTAGGCTCGACTATCCGGCTCGACTTTTTGTTTTGTTGGATCATATCGCAAAGATAGGAAAAATTTCGTACGAATATTTTTTTATGTTTGTTATTTTTTAAGTTTTTTTTTCCTTGAACTAAGTTACTTAAGTAAAACACAATATTTATCCCTGCATAGGAGAGCGCTCTGATAGCTTAATATATGGAGAATTTATTTAATAGAATTTGCCAACGTTTATAAATACCTTGCTTTACCCCTATCCAGAAAAAATACATCGGAGAATATGCAAAGACCTTTTCCATACCTTCAATGATTTGAAGTGCATCCTCCTTTTTTAAATTCAGAGGTGGCAGCATCCGGCCAAAAAAACTTAGGAAATTCCCCTTCGAGTAAAACAAATGACTGAGGACTGCATTGGATCTATCAAATCCAAAAAAATTAAATGGGAACATTTTCATGTTAACATAAACACGCATATGCAAGCCATACATACGGACGCTTTTAAGGAGCTTTGTCTTCTGCATGATGTTATTGACACCATCGTGCAAATAGCCTGAGATCTCTTTTACATTGGTTTTAATATCTTCGGTTATGAGATTGTCCATCACATACATTGCAGTATGGCAGGATAATTGATTTTTATATAAATTTTCCAAATGATTTACCACTGCCTCATTTTTATGTGAAGCTCTTTTATACAGCTCGCTGGAAAACATTATCAGCGAAATCGGCAAGACCATGCCGCTAAGCCCTTTTCCAAATGCGATTATATCTGGTCTGATTTTCTTTGAATCAAAACTGGTAAACTCGCCGGTCCTATATACACCATTGAGAATCTCATCGATTCCGATATAATATTTGTGTTTATCTTTATGTGCCTCGATCATCGTAATAACCTCTGGCGGTATCGGCAGTGATGACCTGCCTTGAATTATTTCCATCCATACCAAACCGATTTTGCCTGATGTTAATATCTTTTCCAATTCAGGAAGACAATTTGCTGAATTGGGATCAAAAACCTGCACATGAGCGTACAAGGGGTTAAAGGAAAAGTGATTATCAGCCGTCGCATTTAATGCCACGAGGGTTCTTCCCCCGAAGTTTCCATTGAATACCAGGATTTTTTTTCTGGTATCGGAGGCTAGCAAAGATATGATTATTCCAAGCTCCACCGCCGAAGCGCCACTCACGGTTTGAAACATTCTCTGCAATCCGGTAATTTCATACAGCTTCTTATTAAGTACCAACGAATAGTCAAAAAGCGTATCATGCTTTTCTAGCACATCCACAATCATGTCCTGCCGGTTATGACCAAGAACATTGCACCCGCTTCCGCCAACACAATCAAGCTTTTTATTTCCTTTCATAAAAAGAAATGAGCCCTCTGCTTTGGCAAGGTGAAAATCCGAATTTGAATGCCTTAATACTATTGGTGAATATGCGTTTAGATAAGTACGTGACGCTTTTAATTTTGCCCTTGATGACTGGGTAACCTTGGTGAAAAATGCCTGATATTCTGGATTAGTTGAGAAAATTGAAAACCAGGAATGGATATTCTTTATTACATAAGAAAGGACCATTCCATTCCCACCAAAGGTTGATGAGTGGGTTAAACAATTGCTAATATTATTCCAAATATCGTAAATGTCCTTTCGGGTGGAAAAAGCACCGAATGGGATATGGTAATTTGTAAAAACTTCGCCCCAGCAAACTATATGGAACCGGTTTATCAATAATCTTCTTACAAGTATGTTACTAAACAACCTTACACGAGAAAGATTCAAAATTGTGATGATATCATTTTTTTCACAATACTCACAAATCGCATCAAATTCTTCATCTTTAAATTCATCTACCGAAGCAATTATAATTTTAAAGTTTTTGTTCTTTAGTCTTTTGATTATATCATCAAAGTCTTCAATTATCTCTATTCCAGGTACAATTGCTTCTTCGTCTGAGAGCTTATTTGGGTTAAAGTAGCTTCTGAAATAATCTGTCGGATCAAAAAACAATACACCCCCATTATATAGATTATCTTTAGTTTTCGCATAATGTCGGGCAATCTTTATGGCTCCATGGACAGCTTCCATGTGAGAGTTACAGAAAAATGTTTTGTATAACCGACCCTTTTTGAATGAATTAATTATCTGATTTAACATATATGCAACTTGAACAGACTCTTGGAGCACAAGATTAATAGGAGCAAGAAATGTCGGTAAACGCTTACCAATTCGCTCTTTCATATGTGTCAGCACCCTTTCATCTGCCTTTTGAAATAGACAATTTTCAATATTATGCATTTATCCAATTTTAAGAATGATGTAGAAATAGTCACTATTCTACTAAATAATGCTGAAAAATGGAAGCCTAAAAGATTCAGTTTATTTAATTACGATCAGGAAGCAGTCCTTATAAGAGGGGCCTCCTATAACACTGCACTGATTATTGTTTGACGTAGCGTTTTAATCTCTTACTCTGTACGAAGGGCTTTAATGGGATTCGCAAGGGCAGCTTTCACTGCCTGAAAACTGACTGTAATTACGGCAATTAAAATTGAGAGTATGCCGGCTATTGCGAATATCCACCAGGACAATTCAATGTGATATTCCATGGTAGAAAGCAATTTATGCATTGCCAAAGCGGCCAGCGGTACGGCCAGGATGAAAGCAATACCAACAGGCATTAGGAATTCCCTCGTAAGACCAAACCAAAGTTTTATGGCACTTGCTCCAAGCACTTTGCGAATACCAATTTCTTTGGCGCGCTGTTCGGTCATAAATGTAGAAAGGCCAAACAGTCCCAAGCAGGAAATAAAGATCGCCATAGCCCCTAAGATATTTGCCAGTTGGCAATTAGCTTTGATCTCAGAAAAATATTCTTGGTATTCTTCTTTTGTAAAGTAAAATTCAAACGGATAATCCGGATTGGTTTTTTTTACAACCTGCTCTATTTGAGCGATTGTTTGTCTCCAATTTTCATAGTTAGCAATACGCACAAAAAAGTGGTTGACATTGGATGTAGTGAGATAAACAACCAGCGGTCTCGGAGAGGCAAAAGGATCATTGAATACAAAATCCTTGATCACTCCTATGATGGTGAATTGACCCAGTTTCGTGCCCACTATGGGCGGCTTCAGACCCATTTTCCTAACAGCGGTCTCATTAAGGAGATAAGCCATTGTATCACTTCCAAAAGCAGAACTAAAATCACGGCCTTCAACCAAGGTAAGACCGGTAGTTTTTATCCAGTCGTAGTGAACAGCGGTAGTATTAATAAAGAAATTTTGGTTTGGGGTTTTTCCCGGCCACATGATTTCGTCGGTCGCTGAACCAAACTCAACGAGGTTATCAGAACCGGCCGAGATGCTTTTTATCTTTGGATTCTGTGACAGTTCGTTTTTAACTATTGTAAATTTACTACCCATATCACCCCGTGCAGGAATATTGATGAGATTGTCGGGGTTATAGCCAATAGGGCGATTCTGAGTGTACTCTTGCTGCTTTAAAATAACTATTGTGGCAATGATTAGGGAAATAGAGATAACGAATTGAAAGATTACCAGCCCCTTTCTTAGCATTACCCCGCTTTTGTTCTTAACGATTAACCTTTTAAGAACATCGACTGGTTGAAAAGAACTTAAGAAAAATGCAGGATAACTGCCGGCAATAAGACCCGTAAGTAAACCAATACACAGCACTACGGACCAAATTTGCCAGTTTGAAAAGTCGAATGCAATGTTTTTTTCCAGCAGGGTATTTATAAAAGGCAAGATGAATTTTGCTAATGTCACACCTAATAAAAGTGCAAAGAATGTCAGCGAAAGTGCTTCAATTAAAAATTGAAGAATGATCTGCTTTCTCACTGCGCCCAAAGCCTTTCGTACTCCTACCTCCCGTGAACGTTGTACCGAGTGGGCCGTGGCAAGATTCATAAAATTAATGCAGGCAATTAGCAGCAAGAACACGCCCATACTGCCCAACAATATCATTTCGTCTATACGTCCTCCGCTTGCCCTACCGTTCTTAAATTCTCCATGTAGCCTCAGATCCGTAAAACGGTAAGCCAATAATTCCACCGTTTTGTCTTGCTGTTTAGTCTGAAGTAAATTCTTCAGCCTTGCATTGAGCCCGTTCCGTTTTGCCTCAGGGTGCAGCAAGATCCAGGTTTGCAGCGCATAGCTATCCCATTTATTTATCCATTCGCTGTTTTCCAATTCAAATATCCTGAAAGGTAATACGACATCAAAAAGAATAGTACTGTTCTCCGGCACATCGCGAACCACCGCCCCTACTCTTAAATGGTGAATATTATTATGGATTATTATTTTGCCGATGGGATTCTCAGTGCCGAATAATTTTTTTGCTGTACGCTCTGTTATAACGATCGAGCCCGGTTCTCGCAGTGCGGCAACAGGGTCACCTTCAACCGCAGGGAATGTCATGATATTAAAAAAATCCGGTTCGCTGTACATACCTCTCTCATAAAGGCTCTTCTCACCATATTTAAGCATTTGCCGGCTGCGGGAACTGATGTGTGCTGCATATTTTATTTCAGGAAAATCGCTGCGTAAGGCTGCGGATAGGGGAGCCTGTGTTGATTGACCAGTAGAAATCTCCCCGCTTTGCTTTGAATTCACCATCACCAAGTCGATGCGGGGTAAATTGGTATGGAAGGCATCGTATTTCAACTCGTCTTTGATCCAAAGTATGATAATGATACCTGTTGCTAAACCTACGGCAAGTCCACTTATATTTATAAAAGAAGACATCTTGTTCCTAATAAGGTTTCTCCAAGCAATCTTAAAATAATTCTTATTCATACGTAAGATTTGTATAGTACTTTGCCTTGAAAAGTAATATATAAATAAATATCCCTAACCCCCCAGATTTTAATCTTACAGTAATTACGGAGTATAATGTTTTTTATTGTACAAACCAAATGCCGACTTCTAATCATTGAAAATCTGGTATCTTTTTAGTCCCGCTTGCCAAATATGTACGGTTATGATACAATAGGTGTCCGATTTTAGCAGGGCCTGCGGACAGAATTTCAATAAATTAATTTGTGCATAAACTAACGGGCCTTGGGCTCCTATATTTTGGATGTTCCTTCTGAGTTGATAACTTTTGGCCGTAACGGATTGCGTAGCCGAAAACAGTTTGCCTAATTGATTATATTCAGGCATTCCGGTTATAGCGAAAGCCTGGCTTTTTTATCAAAGACCATTATTTTCCCAGAATATAAAGCCAATCCAGCTAGCAAACCTCCTATTAAACCCGAAGCTACCCATATAATCATTCCGGGAATAGGGCCCAGTTTGATTATGATACGGCCATTAAAAACGAGGTGAAAGAATAAATTAGCCCAAAATAATGTAAGAAATCCGCCCAAAAACCCAACACGAAAACACGAAACCTCCCAATTTTTAAGGGTAATTATTATACCGAGGCTGAAAACGGGAACAACAAAACCCCACCAAGGAATGGCTTCTATCATTTTCGTAAGTATGATAACAATGCAGAGGATAATACCTGTTTTAATGTTGTCCGACCGGTGGTTCTTCATAACTGTCTATTTACAATGGGTCTATTTATTAGCGTCCAGTGATTATTCGCATGTTCTTTGGCTTCGGCCATAGTCATATAAAATGCAAGGGGATAATAATTACCTTTATTCCAATCGCTAACAAAGTTATCGTAGTAATAACTTCCTAAATTTCCGCTCTGGCCGCCAGGATAAATACCGTAAGCTTTAGGCCGTCCTCCAAGTTCTACGATCATTCTCCAAGAAGGCCCCCAGCTGCCAGACATTGCGTTGATGGCTTCGGGGCATCCCGAAGAAGGGAGACCTGTTATCCCAAATTGTGCAATATTGAGCATATGATTCAAGCTAACTTTATTATAATCTCCCCATTTTATCTTGCCGTCCTTCTTATATTGATTATACTGGTCCAATGCGTCAAAAAAAGCCTTTTGAATTATATCGTTTGCGTTTTCCCTGGCAGAAGTACTTTGGTTATCAAAGTACTTATTGCCAGGTTCCTTCTGAATGAGGTCTAACAAGGTATAATCCCTGGGAAATTTGGAAGAAAAAGCATAGTCTTCCAATTCATCCCACGTGTAATCTTCAATATTAGTCCACCACAATTGATAGAGCTTGGCATTTACATCAACAATATCGTAAGCACCATTCCAGGTTTTTAAACCCGCGAGTACCATTCTCTGTACTTCGTTTAAATTTTTATTATTCAAACTGCCAATTAATACCGGCAAAGCATCTACGGCAAAAGAACTTGTATTATCCAGTTGCATTGACTTCATCTTTTCTATATCAAATTCATTTTCTCGTTCCAGCATCTGTTGAATCCGTTTTGCCCTGTTTTCTAAGTAATTTCCATTGTAGTAATATGAATAATTCATATCAGTAGGATGTTGATTTGCAGAGACCACATAATTGCATAGAGGATTGAGTAAAGATGGCAGGCTATCCTGAGGTATGTATTTTTTATACAGGTGTGAGGCTCTTGTTCCGTCCAGAATAAATTTCCCCTGGCCCGACCATTTGATCGCCATATTTCCCTGGTGATTGACTGCAATAGTATTGTCTTTACAGGCGAACGTAAAGTTTTGAGTGGGACAAGAATAGTGCTTTATTGCCTTTTTGTAATCATTATAATCTTTTGCCTTACTTAACTTGATAAAGGTCAGGATCTCATTTGAAGGATTGTGTAATTCCCATTTCAGAGCATGATCAATAAGCTTTGGATTCGATCCGGTAAAACCCTTATTATTTACGATAGGCCCATGCACAGTATGATATATTGTATCATAAAATGTTTTCTGGTCCTTTCGTTTTATTTCCTCGACCGTAAAGTCCAGGTCCCTCCACTTTCCGTCAAATGCATATTTTTTATAATCGCTCGATATTTTCAATTTGAACCAATCTTTAACATCATCACATCCGTTTGTAAGACCCCATGCAATGTTCTCGTTAAACCCAATAATAATAGCAGGTGTACCCGGAATAGAAACGCCATACACATTCATGCCGGGCATGGACAATTGCATCTCTACCCAAATAGCCGGCAGTGATAGATTTAAATGAGGATCATTACACAGAATAGGGAATCCGGATTTTGTTTTCTTTCCCGATACAGCCCAACTATTACTCCCCAGCGAGGGATTGTAAGAGCTTTTTGCAATCACCGATTCGGCAGATAAAAATGAGTAATCAAGATATTCAGGCTTTTTAATGTACGCCAGGGAAGCGTTGGATTTCGCATCTGAATTACTGACAACAGGAACAATATGCGAAGTCATGTCCGAAAAATATTTGTTGTATTTCTCCTCCCCGAGGGCCAACATTAAATTTGTATTAATTAAATCATCCTCATAACCTGTTAGCATATTGGCCATATACTTCATGATCAAGACTGTTTTCAATTTAGACCATGCTTCAGGCTCATATCCCAAAATCTTATATTCCACGGGAAGATCCTTATCACTTAATTGCCTAATATAACTATTTACCCCTTTCGAATAGGCGGTAACAGCTCTATTTGTTTCGGTATTGCTCTCCATCAGTTTCAATGATTTTTTTGCAGCATCAAGCATCCCAATCCTTCTTTGCCCACGGTCATAATCCAAAAAACCATCCTTAAATATTTCTGATAGCCTTCCTGCGGAAGCGTAACTCAAAAAATCCATTTGCCACAATCGCAAATAAGCAGTTATGTATCCTTGTGCGAAGTAGAGATCATCACTATTCTTTGCATATATGTGTGGAATACGCCGGTTATCAAAAAAAACATCTACAGAATCAATAAGACCCGCTTTTTTGATAGTAAGCCGGGGATTATATAAGCTTTTATCATTCTCATTTTGTACCACCCCGGAAAATGGATCTAACAATTTTCCCATAGGAGGTACGACAAAAAACTGGATAGACAATGCAAATATCAAAACGACCAATGAAATCAACGGAAACAGAAACGCGAAGTTTATTTTTTTCATGATTGGTTGGGCATGATGTTTATGTAATACGTTATGATGAATTTCAGTTATTGATCCCGGTATACGGATGAACACGCATAACTTGAACGCAGCACTAAAACACTATTTAACACTGAATGCATCCGGATATAATAAATCCGGAGAATTCTGGCTAACCTTACGATTAATAAAACCCATCAACATTTCTGTAGTATACTCGCTGCATGCCAATGAATCATCTAAATCCTTTTCCTGCTCTGGCAAACTGCTTAATAGCACTATCTCTTTTCTATTATGTCTTTTCTTAAGCAGTAAGCAGTTTACCAATGGCGCGGAACCCCACCAGAAATTTGCATTTTTGTTTTCAATGGTATATTGTCCGGTATAAGTGATCATCAAAGGAATATCCCTAATATCCATTCCATTGCTTAGATAATTATTATAGATACTGGACGAACAGTGCATCAGTCCGGTGCATGGCCCGAATATCAGCCTGGTATTTGAGGAGCCTATAAAACATAGGTTTTCCCGAAGACTCACGCTTTTGGAAAAGATCAATTTTTCCAAAGTTTTATTATCGAGCCATTGCCGGTAAAACTCCTCCTTTCCGATACTTCCCTCATCAAAGATCAGGGCTTTAACATTTTTACCTTTGAGTATGGTAGTTAAAAAATCAAAATAGACTGTAATCTTCATTAGTTTTTCCCTAATGGACGTTGAATCCAATATGATATACAAATCCTCATTCTTTTTCAGGCCTTTGGACTCAAGCCAATGATCCGCCCAGCGCTGCTCTTCTTTACTGATATAAAGTTCGCCGGGCCTGGGTTTCTTTACATGCTCAATTAAATGTTTGTTAACAGGAAAAATATAATTACCCCGTAATTCCGACTTTAAGATCAATTCCGAAATAGAGTACACGGCTAATTTAAATTGACCATTCATAATTAAATCGCCATACTTCCCGTATAAAAATTCCAAAAATTTTTCCTCCCTGTATGATATACAAAATACAATATCATATTTTTCAAACCCAATCTCTGCCCAATCCAGGGTAGTAATATGATCGACATGAGGGTTGTTTTTGAGCAAACCATCATAAAACTTGAAGTTTTCTTTATGGGCGAAATTTAAAGTAATGGTTGCGTTGTTCAGAAATGACCGGAAATACCGGAATTTATCGAACCTGACACAACAATCGCCTATAAAAACAATCTTCTCTTCATATAAGAGCAATATTTGTTTGATATCTTCATCAACTATTTCGGAAGTATTTTTCACTATTTTGTCGAAAGTCAATTTAAGATTTTTCATGATGATAACTTTTAGGATCTGGTAAATTGTATAAATGTGGGATGTATTCTAAGTGACATAGTAATACGAAAATCAAGTGCTAACACCGAGATCGGATTATGTTAATATAGCTGGTAAAAGGTAACAGTACTGCAACACTCTTTAATTAAGCCGGCAATTCTTTCAGGATGTTTATAAATAAAGAAATGATCACCTTCTAACACCTCATAATTGAACCTGGATCGTGTAAAACGCCCCCAATTTGAGATCTCGTCTACTTTTTCTTCGCGGCTGCCCATGATTGCATATAGCGGAACATTCACAGCAGGTTCGTTTCCTAACTCATTTTTTTCGGTAATCTCAAAATCCGCTCTCAGAATAGGATCGAAATATTTGAATAACTCCTGGTTTTCGATTAACTCATCAGGAACACCGCCAAGTTTTCTAAGCTCTCCAACAAAATCCTCGTGATTCATCAGGTATCTTTTTTTTCCATCTCCTATTCCCGGCCCGGCATTGCCACTGACAATTATATAGGCAGGCGAGGTACCTGATTTTTCGAGCATCTTTGAAACTCTCAGGGCCAAGTATGCACCCATACTATGGCCATATATAAAGAATGGAGAAGAGTTCAGTTTCTGAGTGAGCTGCCTATAAATATCATGGGCGGCCAAATCGAAGTCCTTCAATAAATTTTCATTTAACCTCCTGCCCCTTCCTGGAAGTTCGAGAACAAATAGATTAAAGTCTTTTAATGATCCTTTGATGAAATCATAGGAGTAACAATTGCCTCCCGCGAAGTGTAATAAAAATAACTGCTGGTGCATTATAATGTTAAATATGGTAGAAGAATGTTCAGGATGCCCCGTATTCTATTTTACAAACACCTCCTCGTGATTGACGGCACCACCTGACCTCAGGGCGGACGCATCTAAATTTTAAACAGCTAGAAATCAATCTGTTTTAAATTTAATAAACCTTAATGTGATTTTGTTAGTTATTAAGAACCAATAACTTAAGAATTTAGATGCGTTTGCCCTGCACCTGACCTGTGAAAACTGGTACTTTCATCAAAAAGCTTACCTTCACTCATTTTGAACAGCTTGTCGGCACAGTAATAATATTTATCATCGTGTGTGATTGCTATAATTGCAATACCCTCCTTGTTTAACAAGGGAAGGATTTCAGTGTAAAACTTCTTTCTAAAATTAGGATCCTGGTCAGCTGCCCATTCATCAAGAATCAGTAATGATTTTTTCTCCAATAGAGCAGCGACTAGTCGAAGTCGTTTACGTTGGCCTGTAGAAAGATCAGTGGTGGAAAAGCGATTGTCGTGTATGGATACTTTCCCTTCCAATTCGAATAACTTTAGATAGAAATTCCATTTTTCAACGTCAATCTGCTGCTCGTCAAGAATTTCATCAAACAAATAAAAATCACTGAATACTACTGAATAAAAGCTTTTGAATTCTTGAAAGTTATCTTCGGTTATAAGAATGCCGTTTACACTTATTTTACCGGCTACTGGCAGCCATAATCCAAGAATGGAATAGATAAAGGTTGTTTTACCGCTACCGTTTCCACCATAAATGAAAATGGTTTGCCCTTTTTTAATCTCAAAATCCAGCGGGCCAATTCCAAAGGACGAATCATCTTCGCTATAAATAAACTCCAGATCCTTAACTACCAGCTGTTGAAACTCGCTTTTGAAAACGTATTTTTTAGACACAAAAGCTTTCAAAGCCGCGCCCTCTAGCTCTTTCTTTAAATTGAGCAATTGGTCAGCCGCCACACGGGCTCTCATAAGCGACGGCAATTGCACCATAATTGTTTCTATTGATCCCAGGAGGTAGAGCAATGTAAAAACATAACTCACGATATTGCCAGCGCTGACGTTTAGCACAATGCTAAAAACCAACAAAACAGATGAAATGAGTATATAAAAAAGGACTTGTCCTGTTATTTGATTATTGATCAAACCCATTGTAGCAATTAAATTGTACTTATAAGAGTCGTCGGCATTTGTACAAATCCTGTGGTTGTAAATGAATTTTCCTTTTTTTGGCTCCATATAAATTTCTTTAAAGCCATTTAATACCGAGTTTAAATTCTCCTGAAATACGTTTTCGAGCTTGCGGGTTTTTTCGAGTACCAGTATATTCTTTCTCGAAGTAAAATAATACACTGCCACCCCAACAACTGCTACAGAAAGAGTAATTAAAAAAAGTATCAATGAAATAGATACCAGGTAAATAAAACATGATATTGAGATGATTACTGCGATAGAAAAATCAATAATACTAAGTGATGCGTTCGTTAATGCACTGACGTCGGCAAGGATCGCGGTTTGTATCTGGGGTATTCTATTTGATAACTGCCGGTAACTTGCATTAAGTACCAGCGTTATTATCTGTTTTCTTAAAGTCCAGGATATTTTGAGCGATAGCTTTATACTGGTTAAGGCAAGCGACCTTCTTGACCATACATAAGCAAGGATTATGAGTATGAAAATAGTAATATACTCCTTACTAATAACGGTAAACCTACCTGCTATCATAATGTCAATCACCTTGGTTACAGTGGTAATAAAAAAGAAACTGAACAGTCCCGTAATGATCCCTAGAGAGATATAGTTAAAGGCGCTTGCTCTTCCTATAATAGGTAGTACAACTTTTAATAATCGTTTCACATTTATTGCTTAAGTAACCCGATAAAGATTTGATTATGCATGAACACCTTCATATTTATACAGAATTTCTTTTTCGCCAAAAAGTCGTTCGGCGATTATTCCACGGTTTATACATTCTGTTACAAGAAGATTTGATTGGATGATGGGATTAGACTCGTCGGTATATTTAACGGTACTGATAAACTCTAACCATGGTTCCTGTCCCATAGCATAGACATAGGCCTCATTAGGATGAAATATATCAATTAGGTGAATGCCTTTTTCAAAATTTGACCCTGCCAACCGTCTTGAATGGTCTTTATCACGAGGAAGTTCTTGTGTCAACAGCGGACCGTAAAGCCATGACAAAGGAGCTCCATCACATTCCATGCCCAGGAAAATAACGTCGACATCTCCAATGATACCATGAATATGTTTATAAAGTTTTGCTTCTAGTATTCTTGAATCTGCCACAAAAAGGAAAGTGAACCTGTCCACAGCAAAATGGTAACAAGATTTAGTATGAACATTCAAATCGCTATGCTCGCCAGTGAAAGGTATCCCGGTAATAACACAGTTGTGGAACTTGATCTCTTCCATCTCATCAATTTCCCTGACATTGGTAAATCCGGCGTGATTAAATGCTAGCTTCAGATTTGGATCCTGCAATGCTCCTGAGGTGGTTCTTGGAACAATAATGTTTTTGATCCTGTGACGCAAAGGCAGCAATGTTTCAAATAAAATATGATCCTGATGGTTGTGGGTGATCAAAACATAATCGATCACGTCGGGAATATCTATATCGGAAAAATGAGCCACGCTCGAATGATAACCATAGTAACTGATTAACGGGTCAACAAGAATACTTATATCCTTTGTTTCAATTAAAATGCAGGCATGGCCAAAATAGCGCATCCTCACATTCGGACCGTCGTATTTCTTATATGTCTGAGGCTCTTCCTGGCTAAAGAATGAGTTGAAAAGTTTCCGGTCTGCATCTTTGATACTAAGCATAGTCGCAATCTCATCAATTGATCCAGGCGTTCTTTTAATCTTACCCAAGGCCTCTATTCCCGGATGATCAAAAGGTATGTTGACGTGTAAAACATTCGGCTCGTCAAGCCTCGCCGTACTTAAACAAAACGGTCGCTCATCATTGTTTGTTTCCCACAAAGCAATGCTTTGAGATGATTTCTTATAGAACTCGCTTTTATACAATAATGACTCAAAAAACCTAAACGATGGGTTATTATTTAAATCGTAAACTAGTTCAACGTATCCCTTAAGAATATCGGGAACTTTTGGATACAGGTCTTCCAACGAATAACCCTTGGCGTAAGCCCGCAACATATTATCGAGCTGAAACACTGCTTCTGCGAACCGAATTAAATCATCTTGTTTTAAGACGGTTTCGTTTTTAAGTTTTTTTACGTCTTCTACTCGAGATCTTTTATAGTCCATAAAAGGGCCGCCAAGCATTTTAGGGTTGAGCACCGCAGCAGCATGTATCTGTGGTGATTGAATGTATGAATTCATGATTTTCAAATGTCTCCCCACCACATTCATCGCTGCCGTTGCCGGCGATATCAGGTGAGCCCACGCATACCATCTGTCATAGAGAGGTTCTATCACCAAGTTCGGCTTGGCGTACATATTTTTGTCTTTCATACTATTTGATTGTTTGTTTTTAGATAATAGTCGAGGTACAATGCCGGGAAACGGTTATTTACAGAGCATTTTTTAAATACTTGTTGAGATAAGTCTCTTCCCAAGGAAATACGATGTTTGCTTCTTTAAGAACTTTTAAGGTAAGCTCTGCTGAATAACTCTGTCCATTCTTCAGTGAAAACTTAATATTTGAATCGTTGTGGTCGATAATCGAATTGGAACTAATCAACGGGGTTATAGGCAATGGTGATGATTTCGATACTTCGCTGAGTTTGGCCAGCCATTCTTCATTTTTTACTTTATTTATTTCTTTGGTTATTCCGTCGGCATTTTCAAAAAACTCGCCTAACGGAACCTTGCGTGAATTTGTAAGGTGGAAAATCTTTGTGTCAGTGTCTCTCAGGGATAAGTTCAGAATTGATTTGGCTACAAAATCTACCGGGGTAATGGGAACTTTAAATTCGTCGGGGTAAGCCCCCATTTCATAACATGATTTTAATAGTTTCGAAAACCATTGCTCTCCAGGCATCTTGCCCGTAATATTATCACCGGAAATTAGGCCCAAGCGATACACCTGTACTGGCAATCCATTGTCAATGCATTTTAACATGATCTTCTCCCCAACCCATTTTGATGCTGCATAGCCAGCCGAATATAAATGCTCTTCTTTATCAATCGAATCGTTTTCATACCGCACTTTTCCGTTCTGTTCGGTAAATATTGATAGTGTAGAAGTGTAGATAACCTTCTTTAATTTCTTATAAACCGCCAGCCGGATCATTTCAATGTTTGAATTTACATTGACGGGCTTCAAATGCTGATAGGATAACATAAGATCCACGTATGCAGCCACGTGGTATATATAATCAACCTGAGAAGCAATATTTTCATATGCAGTCTCGATTATCCCAAGCCTGGGCTTCGACAAGTCACCCAGTATAGGTATAATGCGTGCCTCGTACGATGAACTGTATAAGCTATAATAATTCATCCGGTCTATAATTCTCTTTTTACCATATTCTATATCCTTTCCTCGCACAAGGCAATAAACGGTGGCGTTTGTATGGGATAGTATTTCCTTAAGCAAATATGCTCCCAAAAACCCGGTTGCCCCTGTAATTAGGATATTTTCAGGGTTTTCCAAATATACCGGCAAGACATTCGCCGCATTAAAGTTGATATCGAGATGACTTTCTTTTTCTAAGTCTATCTTCACTGACCCGAGATATTCATATTGTTCGTGATCGGAGATAAAGTTGGTCAGTAGTTCAATTGTTGGATAATTATACAATTGTTTAATGGTTACCCTTGCATTAAGGTTCTTGTTGATTATTGGCGTCATCTTCATGGCCAGTAATGAATGACCACCCAGATCAAAAAAGTTATCCGTTACCCCTATTTTTTCTCTTTGCAACACTTCCTGCCAAATGAAAACCATTTTTTCTTCAATATCATTGCGGGGAGCTACATACTTGTTCTTTGATAAAGTATCTATATCCGGATTAAGCAATGCTTTCTTATCTATCTTTCCGTTTGTCGTCAGAGGCAACTGCTCTAACTCTATAATTACGCCTGGAACCATATATTCTGGGAGCCTGCTGCCTAAATAAGCCTCTACTTCTTCTCTGTTATAGCCTGGTTCTCCAACAACATAAGCTACCAGACCCTTGCTGCCACTGCTGCTGTCTGCGCTGGCTATCACTACACACTGCTTTACCTGCTCATGTTCACTCAACACACTTTCTATCTCTCCCAACTCTACCCGGTAACCCCGTATCTTCACCTGATCATCACGACGCCCGATGAACTCTATGTTCCCATCCGGTAACCAGCGGCAAAGATCTCCAGTACGGTATAGCCTTCCTTCCCCAAACGGATTATCAATAAACTTCTCTGCCGTTAACTCCGGCCGATTCAAATAACCACGAGCTACCTGTTCACCTCCTATACACAACTCGCCAAGAACTCCTATAGGAACTAACTGTTGCTTCTCATTCAATACATATATTTGCACATTGGATATAGGCTTACCTATCACCACTCTCCCATCACTTAATAGCGGCGATTCTGACAATACAGCACATACCGTATTTTCTGTAGGACCATATGCATTTATTAACTTAATCCCTAAGGATTGAATATAGCTCCCTACCTCCCGGTTCAAGGCCTCTCCTGCCGATACAACCGTACGAATGCTTCCTAACACATCCTTTACCACACTTAGATAAGAAGCCGGCAACACTGCCACCTCTATTGTATAACGCTCAATTAATGCTTTAAACAATTCGGCAGATAAAATATCCTCCTTATTACACAGCACCAAAGTGCCGCCATTTAGCAGCGTATTAAAAATCTCATAGCAGGAAGCATCAAAACCAAGTGAAGCAAATTGTAAAGCCCGCACACCCATTTTTATTCTCAATGCCATACCCTGACTTAAAGAGAGATTCACCAGGGAATGATGCTCTATCATTACTCCTTTAGGTTTACCCGTTGTACCTGAGGTATATATTACGTACACTAAATTCCGAGGCTTCTTACTAATTGGAACTGCACTAACAGGTAGCACTGATAATACATGAAAAAGCCTGTCAACGCAAATAATGTCCCTGCCATACTCCCCCTGAAAATAATTACTATATCGAGAATCTGTTACGATTACAGTGGCACCCGTATCCTCTATTATAAATCGCACACGCTCCAATGGATAAGAAGGATCTATCGGAACATACGCTCCTCCTGACTTCAATATACCTAATATACATACGATCATCTCAATACTGCGATCTAAACAAATAGGTACCAGCGTCTCTTCCCTTACTCCTCTGCTACGTAAGTAATGTGCTAGCTGGTTCGATTGTTCACTAAGCTCTTTATAGGTTAATTGCGCTTCTTCAAATACTACTGCTGTAGCTCTAGGCGTCTTTGCTACCTGCTCCTCAAATAAGTCTAATATTGTTTTATCCTTTCGGTAAAAAGCAGCTGTATCATTAAACCCAAACACTAATTGATGTAATTCTTCACTGCGCAGGTAATTTAATTGTTGAATGACTGTAGAAGGATAATCCACAACTGCTTTCAAGATTTGTAGGAGGTGATCGGATAGTCGTTCGACTGTTATTTTATCAAATATGTCACTGTTATATTCAACACTGATTTCAATTTCTTCACCTAATTCTGTAAAATTAAAAGTTAGATCGAACTTGCTGACAAGACGCGTAACGTCTTCATAATTACTTACCTGAATATTTCCCATATATTGATCTTCCTTCCGCTGCGGGCTGTCATTATTCTGTAGTATTACTGCCATATCAAACAGAGGGCTTCGACTCATATCCCTTCTAAGGTTCAACTCATCTACCAATACATCAAACGGATATATCTGGTGTTCGAATGCGCCCAAAGTTCCCCGCTTGGTGATCTCCAACAATTCCCTGTAAGTATTTTCCTTTTTAAACCTGGTTCTTAATGCAAGTGTGTTTACATAAAATCCTATTTGATCTTCAAGATCAACGTGCTGCCTGCCTGCAATAGGACTCCCGATAATTATATCTTCCTGGCCGGTATACTGGTATAACAACACGTTAATTCCTGCGAGCAAACCCATAAATAAAGTGCCTCCCTGTTCCTGGCTTAGTTGTCGTATCCCCTTATTTACTTCTTTATCAATGTTTTTTCTTACGACGCCCCCTGAGTATGTTTTTACTGATGGACGGGGCCTGTCTCCTGGAAACTCAAGTACTGGCAACTCACCGTCAAATTGTGACAACCAATAAGCCCTATGGGATGTTAGAGATTCTCCAGATAAAATCTCCTGTTGCCAAGCTGCATAATCCTTATATTGAATTCTTAAAGAAGGTAGTGAGTTTGTTTGTCCCTTCGTATAGGCATTGTAAAGAAGTAGCAGCTCCTTAATCAGAACACCCATTGACCAGCCATCACTGATAATATGGTGTGTAATATAAATGAACACCCATTTATTATCGTGCATCTGATACAACGCGGCACGCAAAAGCGGACCAGATGCAAGGTCGAAGGGTTTGACAAATTCGCGTCGCAATATTTCTTTCAGTCTTTCGTCGTAGTTTTTGTCATTCCGTAAATCCAGGTATTCCAATTCAAATCCCGAATTTCCAGGCAAATGAATGAATTGTTTGATTTCGCCTTCTTCATCCTGCTTAAATACAGTCCGCAATATTTCATGACGCTCTATTAGTGAACGGAATGAGTTTTCCAATGCTGCCGTATTTAAATTTCCTTCAAATGTGTAAACAGCGGGTACATTGTAAGCGACATTGCCTTCGTCGAACTGGCTCAATATCCACAACCTGCGTTGCGAAGAAGATAAGGTGTAACAAGACGTTTCAGCAATAGGATCAATTGGAATAAACACAGTTTTTTGTGCCTGCTGAATCAATTGCGCCTGATCTTCCAATACCGTCTTTGTGAATAAATCATCAAGATCAACTTTTACATCAAACTTTTTATGTATCTGGCTGGCCAAACGGGTGGCTTTCAAACTGTGCCCGCCTAATTGGAAAAAATCATCCTTTATCCCCACATTTTCTTTCTCCAGTATTTCCTCCCATATCAGGGCTAATTGCTTTTCCATCTCAGTTCGTGGAGCTATGTGCGCCTCATTAATAGGAAGGATGGATCTTTCAAGATCAGGCAACCTTCTTCGGTCTATTTTTCCATTAGTGGTTAAAGGAAGTGCCGATAACCGGATAAAATACTTTGGCAGCATATAAGCAGGTAAACGATTGCTTAGGTAAACGTTCAGGTCCTCAGCTTCAAGTGTTTCCTTACTTACGAAATAAGCTACAATTTCTTTTTCGCCGTCCTTATTTGGTTTTGCCGTAACTGTTATTGAATCAATCAGCGGATGCTTTCCAAGTACATTTTCTATTTCTCTGAGTTCAATCCGATAGCCTCTTATCTTGACCTGCTCATCCTTTCTGCCTATAAATTCGATAGTCCCATTGGCTAACCATCTACCGATATCTCCTGTTTTGTACATTCGCTTGCCTACTTTAAAGGGATCGGAGACAAATTTTTCTTTTGTCAGTTCGGGCTGATTCAAATAACCGCGAGCCAGGCCATCACTGCTTATGCATATTTCCCCGGCAGCGCCAATGGGAGAAAGGTTCCCCCTCGGATCCAGTATGTAAACTGTAGTATTACAAAATGGAGATCCTAATGAAATGATATCTTCAGGATTGTTTAAGTCGATGCGATTAATTAATTTCCCTATAGTGGTCTCGGAGGGGCCATAATGATTATATACCTCGCAGGTTCCTTTATTTGATTTTATAAAATCTATAATATCTCTGGTCAATCGTTCTCCTCCGAAAACAAGACATTTATTGGGAGCCACCAATTCATTATCCTCCTGTATCGCTTTCCAGTGAGAAGGAACTATTTTCAGGCAGTCCACATCCGACTTGAACATTCTATCGTGGCTAATTGCGCTGGTGGTGGAAAATATGTGAAGACTTGCACCTATTAAGAGAGATGTATAAATAACAGTGTTGCCAAGATCGGCTGATATTGTTGAAACTAATCCAAAGCTTTCACAATCTCTAATATTGGTGCGGCGTAATATCCCGTAAAAATAATCGGTCAAAGCCCTGTGCTCAATCATTACTCCTTTAGGCTGACCTGTTGATCCCGACGTATAGAGCACATAAGCAAGATCACCCAGCTTGTTGATATGTTCTGGCGCTTCAGCAGAAGTATCTAACATATCTAACTGAATATCTATAGCAAAGATATTTCCCTTATAATATCCTATGTTAAAGAGGTAGCTACTCTGTGTAATCAGAGCTTTTATCGCTGTGTCATTGATAATAAACTCGTTTCGCGAGGCCGGGTTGTCCGCATCCATTGCGATATAGGCTCCCCCCGATTTTATTACAGCCAGTATCGCTATGATTATATTCTCTGATCTGTCAAGTATGATACCAATCAGATCGTTTGGCCTGATATTGTAAGAGGTCCTTAAATAATTGGCTAACTGGTTTGATCTTTCTTCAAGCTCCTGATACGTGAGTTGCCGTTCCTCAAAAACCAATGCAATTTTTTGCGGCACCCTTTTTACCTGCTCCTCGAATAATTCAATGACTGTTTTATCTACGCTATAATTATCAGAAGGATTGAAAGCCACCAATACCTGATGTTTTTCCTCTGCACTAAGATAATCCAATTGGCTGATAGGTAGCGATGGGTTTTCAGTGATGGATTCCAGTAGTTGTTCAAAATGTGCCGACAACCGTTCTATAGTGCTTTCTACATAAATATCTCTATTGTACACCAGCCGCAGATACAGCTTTTCGCCATCATCAACAAAGAAGAAAGTAAGATCAAACTTGCTGACCACATGTTCGCCTGCTTCATATTCACTTACTATTAATTTACCCAGATCTTGTCCAGGGCCTGCCATTTGGTTGTCTGTCATCTGCATTACAACCATGGCATCAAACAGGGGATGTCTACTCATGTCGCGCCCAATGTCGAGTGCAGCGAGCAATACATCAAAAGGGTAAAGTTGGTGTTGATAAGCTCCCAGCAACACCTGTCTCACATTTTGGAATAATTCTTTATAATTATTTTCGCCTTTAAATTGAGTTCTTAATGGGAGAGTATTTACAAAAAACCCGATCTGATTTTCGATATCCGGATGCTCTCTACTGGCAAAGGAAGTGCCTAATATAATATCTTCCTGGTTCGTATATCTATACAACAATGTATCAACCGTCGCCAATAAACCCATAAATAAGGTACCACCTTCGGTTGTACTCAGAGATTTTATTCTCTGATATACTTTCGAATCAATACACCTGTTTATTATACCGCCATCATATGTTTTAATTGCTGGTCGTGGCTTATCTCCCGGCAGTTCCAATACAGGCAGCTCGCCTTCTAATACTTTTAACCAATAGGACTTATAGTCCATCAATATTCCTCCACTTAACTGCTCCTGTTGCCATATTGCATAATCCCTGTACTGTATCCTTAAAGGAGCCAGTGGATTTGATCTGCCTTCTATATACGCATTGTAAAACTGTTGCAACTCTTTAATCAAAATATTTTTTGACCAGTCATCGCTGATAATATGGTGCATCACATATGCCAACACACATTTTTTGTCCGCAACCTGATACAAGCTCGCTCGCACTAAGGGGCCTGTTGCAAAGTCAAAAGCTCTCTCGAATTCTTCGGCTACCAATTTTTGTAACAGTTTCTCCTGATTTTTGGTGCTCTGCAAATCAATGTATTCAATAGTGAATCCTAACTCTCCAACTGTACGGATAAATTGTCGGACCTCACCTTGTTCATCTTCCCTAAATACCGTCCTCAGGCTCTCATGGCGCTCTATCAATGCATTGAATGAATTGGTCAATGCTGGACGGTCTAGTTCCCCTTCAAATACATG
>JAABUN010001015.1_pt1 | contig 66840 bp, 57 predicted proteins | sample 5559311 | NCBI WGS metagenome assembly JAABUN01 (sample SAMN10711877, study PRJNA513370) | rock metagenome | isolation source: Antarctica rocks | place: Antarctica: Victoria Land, Siegfried Peak sud | reverse complement strand
GGCGCGAAGGGCGCGAACAGCGTTATCATCGCCGCCGGTAGGGTCTGCATCGTCGCCGCCTCCTGCAAGAGTGGCGACGAGCATACCCTACCGCTCTTCATCTCCGAAAGGCCAAAGTCGAGCTTAGCGTGAATGCGAGAAAACGCAAAGCACATTCGCGATCAGCCATTCGATCGTCACGAATACTGTGGTCTGTCGCGATTTTGAATGATTGCAGGCCAGCTAGCTCTACCAGGAAACGTGTTGCCTGGCCCTGTTTCAGGGCGTGACGAATCTCTTGTGGGGATAAAGGCAATCCAGCAGTGTTAATCCTCTTGAATATATTGAACTTAACTTCCTCCGGCGTTCCCCGCTCAACCAAGTAGACGGTGACTTGTGATTCGTTAATTCTCCTTTGAAAATTGCGCGGTAGTTCGTCGTAGGACTTGCCGTGTAGATCATCAAGAAACTCCAAGCCACGGAGTTTCAGTTCTTTATCAAGAACGAATCGCTTCAACGCCGTGAGTCTTTGTAGGCCATCTACGACAAGCCATTTTTCCTCATTGGTCGCGTCCATGTAGAATGCTGGTAAAGGTATACGGATTAACAATGATTCGACAAGACGACTTTGTGCAGCGGTACTCCATATGCCTCCCTTTCTTTGAAAATCTGGAGCGAGTTCTAGTTCACCTTCGCGAATCCGCGTGAGTAGTAGGTCAATCGTGAACTGTGTACTGTGGACACGGATAAGCGTTGGATCGAACGGGCTGATAATACGCTCTTGGGAATCAACCTCTTCTTCTTCATTTTCGATACCAGTACCATCTTCAACAGGGTTTTGAACTGAGCGGGCATCGATCATCGTTAGCTGTCTCCAGTTCGACTGCATATCTGCACAAGCCACCCTGTGTCAATATCCGTAAGCTCATCGCTCGGGTAAGTTCGTCTGGATCATAGCATACCGACTCTCGCCTGAGCTAAAGTCTGCTTACGGTCGCAGTCCGCGTACCCGCAGCCGCTCGTCGGCCCAGTCGGCCTCGGCGGCGGTGAGCGCGGGCAGGGGGGGCGGCTGCCGATAATCGACGCTGAGGTCGTAGCGGGCGCTCTGGTAAATGCGCGCGAGGGCGGCGGTCAGGTCGAGGGGGACGTCCGGGTCGGGGGCGAGCAGGGGAACCGGCACGATCGGGATCGGCTGTTGGAGCATGAGCGGCCAGATTTCGATCGTCGGGCGGCGCTCGATGCGGCTGAGGAAGATGAAATAGGGCGCGTCTGGCAGCGGCTCGATCAGCGCGGGCCGTCGCCCGGCACGCAGCAGATCGATCTCCAGCAGATGGGTCGTGCTGTCGAAGATCTCGCGCCGCTTGCGCTCGTAGGTCTCGGCCGCGTCGGCACCCGGACGCTTGTTCACCGGCGACAGGATCTCGATCGCCGTCACCAACGCCTCGTCGCCGCGCGCGCGGATCTCGACGCGATGGTAACGGGTCGTCACCGCCCGCTCCACCGTGCCGGTCAGCGGCGCGGCGGCGATCGCCGTGCCACCGCCCCGCATGGTGCCGGGCATATCGCGATCGAGGACGCCGATATCCGGCACGATGTGTCGTGTCAGCGCGATCGCGAGGCTTTCCAGCGCGACATGGGGCGTGAGCGCGGCGATGTAGCGCGGGCTGAGGAATGGTTGGAGTTGGTCGCTGATCGCGAACGAGAGCCGCGCATGGAAATCCGGCCAGAGGTAATGTGCTTCCAGGTAGGGATCCATGCCGGGGAACGGGCTGTCCATCTGCAAACTCCTGACCGGATACGGCGACGCTGGCCCCAAGTGTACACCCCGCGCGCCGCGCCCATCCGGCCCGGCCACGTCAGGCCGTCCGGCGGGCGCGACGCGGGCGTGTCAGGACCGCGCCGCGCCCGCGATCGGTCGCCCCTCGCCCACTTCCAGCGTGAAGTCCACAAGTCGACCGGGGATATTCACCCCGGTCGGCGCGATCGAGTTGCGGAACTCCATCGTGTAGTTGACCTCCAGGACCGTGTAGCTGTCGCCGACCTCGATCAGATCGATCGCCAGCACCCCGCCGCCGCAGGCCGCCGCCGCCGCCCGGCAGATGCGGTCCAACTCCGGCGTCACCGGGCAATTGTCGGAGATGCCGCCGCGCGCCGTGTTGGTGATCCAATGCTTGCTGTAGCGGTAGATCGCGCAGATCGTCTCGCCACCGATCACGAACGCGCGGATGTCGCGGTCGGGCTTCGCGACATGCTCCTGAATGTAGTAGGTCGAGTGGTGGAACGACCCCAGGACTTCCTTGTGTTCGAGGATCGCCTCGGCCGCGTCGCGGTCGTTGATCTTCGAGAGGAGCCGCCCCCACGAGCCGATCGGCGGCTTGAGGATGACCGGGTAGCCCATCGCCTCGATCGCTCGCAACGCCGCTTCCGGGGTGAAGGCCACCGCCGTGCGCGGCGTGGGCACCCCGGCGCGCACCAGGGCGGTCGAGGTCAGCAGCTTGTTGCCGCAGACCTCGGCCACGTCGTAGGTGTTGACGGTCCGTATGCCCCAATCGTTGAACACGCGCAACGAGTGCAGCGCGCGCGTGTGATTGATCGACCGCTCCAAGATGACATCGTACGTCGTGATCGGATCGTCGAGCCGCATGACCAGATCCGGATCGTCGATCCGCGACCACGTCACGCCGCGCGCATCCAACTCCGCGAAGATCAGCTTCTCCTCGACCCGCACCCGCGAGAGGAGTACCCCGATATGCATCGTTCCTATGCCTCCGTCTCGCCGCGCCCGCCGGACGCGCCGCCCGCCAGTACCTCGCCAAGGATCGTCACCGCCCGATCGACCTCCGCCTCCGTCAGCAGCATCGGCGGCAGGAAGCGCAGGGTCGTCGCGCCCGCCGAGAGGCAGATCACGCCATGCTCCTGCATGCCGCGCATGTACTTCGTCGCGCGCTCACGCAGCTCGACGCCGATCATCAGCCCCTTGCCGCGCACGTCGCGGATCTTCGGGCTGTGCAGCGCGCGAATCTGCGCCATGAAATAGTCGCCGACGCGCGATGCCTGCGCGAAGCGATCCTCGTCGCGCAGCGCCAGCAGCGTCGCCGTCCCCGCCGCGCAGGCGAGCGGATTGCCGCCGAATGTCGAGCCGTGACTCCCCGCCGGGATGCGCGCGGCGACCTCCTCCGTTGTCAGCGTCAGGCCGAACGGGAAGCCGTTGGCGAGGCCCTTGGAGACGGCGAGGATGTCGGGCGTTACCCCGACCTGCTGGCAGGCGAAGAGGGTGCCGGTGCGGAAGGCGCTCTGCACCTCGTCGAGGATCAGCAGCGCCCCCGCGCGCCGCGCGATCTCCTGCACGGCGGGCAGGTAGTCCGGGCTCGGGACGTAGATGCCGCCCTCGCCCTGGATCGGCTCCAGGATGATCGCCGAGGTCTGCTCGTCCACCGCCGCCCCGATCGCGTCGATGTCGTCGTAGGCGACGTGGCTGAAGCCTTCCATCAGCGGCAGGTAGGGGTCGCGGTATTTCTTGTCGGCGGTCGCATTCAGCGCCCCGAGGGTGCGCCCGTGGTAAGCGCGTTTCGTCGCCACCACTTTCGTGCGACCAGTCGCGACGCGCGCGAATTTCAGCGCGGCCTCGATCGCCTCCGAGCCGGAACTGTTGAGGAAGGCGCGCGTGAGGCCCGCCGGGGCCATCCCCGCGAGGGTGTCCAGGAAACGCGCCCGCGCGTCGTTGTAGAAACTGCTGTGGCAGTTGGTCAGGATATCGACCTGTTCCTTGATCGCCGCGTTCACCGTCGGGTGCGCGTGGCCGAGGATGTTGACCCCGTAATTGCTGTAGAGATCCAGGTATTCCCGCCCCGCGCTATCCCACAGCCGCGTCCCCTGGCCACGCACCAGCGCGATCTCGCGCTTCGTGTAGAGGCCCAGCACGCGCAGATCCTCGGTCGCGGTGATCGATGGCAGTTCGAGCATCGTGGACATTGTTTCCCTCCGTTCATCATTCACGGTCGAATGGCTCGTACCCGGAGCGGTCAGCTTCATTCAGCCCCGGCCGCGTGTTCTTGCGTGGACAACGTGGTTTCCTGGTAAATGTCCGCCAGCGTCAGGAAGCAGTCGAGCGTCGGCAGTTGGAGTTTCCCGTCCGCGCCTGTCGCATCGGAGAGCAGCCACAAGCCGTTCGCCTGCTGGGCGAAGTGTTCGATGTGGTAGTCGTCCTGCGTGATCAGTACGTAGGCGCGCAACGACTCGATGGCGCGATAATGCGCGAATTTCTTCCCGCGATCGTACCCCTCGGTCGAAGGGGAGAGTACCTCGACGATCAGCGCGGGATTGATCAGGACATCGCGCTGCCCGTGGCTGAACTGTGGCGGCCCGCAGACGACGGTGAGGTCCGGGTACGTGAAAAGCCCGGTGGCCGCGACTTGCACGCGCAGATCGCTGAGATTTACTCGGCACGGCCCGCCCTGCAACTGGGCGCGGAGGCTGGTATACGTGTTGCCTACAATGACGTTGTGAACATAGCTGGCCCCCGTCATCGCGAAGACTTCGCCGCCGTAATACTCGTGCTTGACCTCGCTCGCGCGGTCGAAGGCGAGGTATTCCTCGACCGACATGGCCGTCCTTGATTCCGCTGCCATCGTCGCACCCCTCTCGCTCGGCGCGCTCGTCACGCCCGCCGCGCGTTCTCATGGCTGGACGGCGAGCTGCAGATAGCGCACTTCCGCCTCGACCGGCCCTCCCGCCTCCCGCTCGTCTTCGAGGGCGTACGTGATCGCCGCGAAGGCCGCTTGCTCGGCCTCCTCGCGGGTGTCCGCCCCGCCGACGATGCCGAGACTCGGCACACGGAAGGACCAATTGCGGCTCTCCTGGTCGTAGGCGTATTCGACGCGCAATTGTAGGAGTTGCATCAGGTTCTCCCTTCCTGCCGAGCCGTTAGAGCTTGCGAAGTTCCTCAAGGGTGTAGCTGAATGTCCGAGCAACTTGGGTTAACTGTACTCTGCCAAGGTCCACTCCGTCGTGAAAAGCCCAGATCCGCGAGAGTGCGCCTTTCTTGAGCGTCCGATGTGAGCCGCCCCCGCTCAGGCCTGGATCGTCGTCCCCACGCCCGCCAGCGCGCGGCTGATCGGGCGCTCGATGCGGGCGTCGGCGAAGATGACGCGCCCGACGCCGCGCTCGATCGCGTCTTGCGCCGCCCCGACCTTCTTCTTCATCCGGCCCTGCGCCATCGCGTCGGCCTCGGCCATGTTCGCCAGGCTGATCGAGGCCACCAGGCTACCCTCATCCCGCACATCGGCGAGCAGACCCGGCGTGTTGGAGAAGACGAGGAGCTGGTCCGCGCCGAGCGCGACCGCCAGCTCGGTCGCCAGCTTGTCGCCGTCCACGTTGATCGCCTCGCCCTCGGTGCTGAGGGCGGGCGGCGTCAGCACCGGCAGGTAGCCCGCCCCGAGCAGCAGGGTGATCAGTGTCGGGTCGATCGTCTCGATCGAGCCGGCGTAGTCGCCGCGCAGCATCTTCGGCTTGCCGTCCTCGATCACGCGGATGGCCGGTTTGCGCCGCCCGGTCGCGATGCGCCCGTCGATCGCGCTCAACCCGACCGCGTTGACGCCCCGGCGCTGCAAGCCCTCGACCAGCGTTTTGTTGATCTTGCCGCAGTAGACCATCAGCATCACCTCGAGCGTCGCGCGGTCGGTGAAGCGGCTCGCCTGGCCGCCCTGCGACGTCACATGGCGCGGCTCGAGTCCCAATTGCTTCGAGACGCGGTCGAACTCCGCGTTGCCGCCGTGGATGAAGACGGTCGGCCCCTCCACGCGCGCCAAGTCATCTAGGAACGCCTCGTAATGCAGTCCGGCGCTGCCGCCGAGCTTGATGACCAGCATGGTCGCGCACTCCCTTCGCCTAGATCGGGTGCAGCCCCGAGAAGCCCAACCCCGCCGTCTCCGGGAAGCCGCAGCGGACGTTCATGGCCTGCACGCCCATGCCCGATGCCCCTTTCATCAGGTTGTCGAGCGCGGCGATCACCACGACGCGGTTGGCGGTGGTGTGTTCGTCCAACTCGAAGCCGACATCGCAGTAGTTCGTGCCGGCCAGGATCTTCGGCTCCGGGTAGCGGTGAAGGCCGGACGATTCCTTCACCAGCCGCATGAACGGCTCCTCTTTGTACGCTGCGCGGTAGACGCGCCAGAGATCTTTGTCGGTCAGCTTCTCCTTCAGGAAAACGTGCGAGGTGGTGACGATCCCGCGCACCGATTCCACCGAGGTCACGCTGAGCGCGATCTGCGGCACCGCGCCATCGAAGGTGCATTCCTGCACGATCTCGGCGCTGTGGCGATGGCCGGTCGGCTTGAACGAGCGGATCACGCCGCTCCGCTCCGGGTGGTGGCTGCCCGGGCCGCTCTCGCCGCCCGCACCGGACGAGCCGACCTTCGACTCGATTACCGTCGGGCGGGCGAGGTCGACGAGTCCGGCGCGGAAGAGGGGGTAGAGGCCCAGGATCGCGGTCGTGGCGGTGCAGCCCGCGCCGCTAATGAAGTCCGCCCCGGCAATCGCCTCCCGGTGCAGTTCGGGGATACCGTAGACGAACGCGCCGAGCAGTTCGGGGTGCGTGTGTTCGTGGTCGTACCAGATCGGATACCCGGCGGGATCGTTGAGGCGATAGTCCGCGCTGAGGTCGATGATGATCGCCGCCTTGTCGCGCAGTTCTGGCACCGCCGCCATGCTCATGCCGTGTGGCAGGCAGAGGAAGAGGACGTCGCACGGCTCCAGGTTGGCGCGCGACACGTACTTGAGTTGCGTCCGCTTCCGCAGATTCGGGTGTGAGCCGAAGACGAACTTGCCCGCCTGCCGCTCGGACGTCACCTGCTTGACCTCGACGTGTGGGTGGTCGAGCAGCAGGCGCAACGCCTCGCCCCCCGCAAACCCCGACGCCCCGATGATCGATACCGTCGTCATTCTCGCTCCTTCCCCCGCTCCGCCGTGGGCACCGTGCCCCGCCCGCGCCCGCGCCACGTCGCTCGTCCGCCACGACGAATGGCCGTTAGCGCCCCGCCGCCGCCGCCTCGCGCGCCTCGCGGGCCTCGGCCAGGGTCGCCGCCTTCCGCACCAGATAGTCCACGATCTCGCCCGCGATGTCGGTGTCGGTCGTCTCGCGCAGGCCGTGGAACTCCGCGCCGACGTTGATCTCGATCACCTTCAGCCCCTCGTCCGTCTCCACCAGATCGACGCCCATGATCTCGCCGCCGACCGAGCGCGCGGCGCGCAGGGCCAGATCCTCGATGTCGGGCGTGACCGGGCAGTGGGTCGAGGTCGAGCCGCGCGCGGTGTTGGTGATCCAGTGCGCCGCGTTGCGGTACGACGCCGCCACGACCCGACCGCCGACCACGAACGCGCGGATGTCGCGTCCCGGCTTGGCGATGTACTCCTGGATGTAGAAGATGGAGTGGTGGTACGAACCGAGGCTCGCTTTGTGTTCCAGGATCGCCTCGGCCGCTGCCCGGCCATTCACCTTCGCCAGCAAGCGCCCCCACGAGCCGGTATTCGGCTTCAGCACCACGGGATAGCCGAGTACTTCGATCGCCTCCAGCGCCGACTCCGGGGTGTAGGCGATCAATGTCCGCAGGGTCGGCACGTTGTTCTCGATGAAGGCCATGTTGGTGTGGAACTTGTTGTCGCAGAGGGTCGTCGTCTCGAAACTGTTGACCGTGGGAATCCCCCAGCTCTGCAAGAGGCGTAGCGTATACTCCGCGCGCGAGTGGACCAGGCTGCGGTCCAGCACCAGATCCACCTCGGGGAAGCGCCGCTCCGCCAGGTCGAACCAGACCTCGCGGTCGAAGACGCGCTCGACCGCGATGCCGCGCCCTTCCGCCGCCACCAGAATCGCCTTCTCTTCCGTCCGCAAATGCGAGACGAGCATTCCCAGCTTCATCGGTCCTCCAGGGTGGTATCCGGATTGCAGGTTGGCAGGTTGGCAGGTTGGCAGTTCGGGTTCAGGGGCAAGAACCACCTGCGACCTGTCAACCTGCGACCTGTAACCCCCTAATCGCCGCCGCCAAGATGCGCACCGCGCGCAGGTATTCCGCGATGTCGATACGCTCGTTCGGCGTGTGGTCCAGCTTCGAGTCGCCGGGGCCGTAGGCCACGATCGGGCAGCCCCAGGCCGGGCCGACGATGTTCATATCCGCCGTGCCGGTCTTCACCTTGAAGCGCGGCTTGCCCCCCGCCGCGCGGATCGCCGGGAGGAAGGGGCGCACCAGCGGCGACGTGCGCTCCGAGCGGAAGGCGGGCAACGCCTCGGCCACCTCGATCGCCGTGCTGGCCTCGATCTCCGCCGCCGCCTCATCGACGCTCGCCTCGATCCGCGCCAATTGCCGCAAGGTCGCGGTCAGGGTCGCGCCGTCGAGGTCGAGCGGCAGTCGGAAGCCCATCCGCAACGCGACCTCCTCGTGCAGGCCGTCGGTGCGGCTGTTGATGGCGCGCAACTTCGGTTCGAGGCGGTCGAAGGCGGCGGTGCGCCCCGCGTTGAAGTCGGCGGCGTGGGCCATCACCCGGTTCCAGAAGTCGAGCGCCACCTGCGGCGCGGTCGCGATCGGCGCGGCGGAGTGCGCGCCCGACTGCCGCAGCGCGTAGGTCGCCGACATGCTGCCCTTGTAGCCGAGGACCACGCTATCCCAGCCGCTCGGCTCGCCGATCAGCGCGAAGTCGGGGCGGTAGCGGCCCACGACATGATGCGCGCCCGCCGAGTCGGCCTCCTCGCCGACCGCGCCGATCACCGTCAGGCGCAGCCCGGTCAGCCCGCCTGCGACGGCGCGCGCCGCCGCGCAGACGAAGGTCGCCAGGGGGCCCTTGGCATCGACCGCGCCGCGCCCATGGAGGACGCCGTCCTCGATCCGCACCGGGATCGCGCCCGGCACCGTGTCGATGTGGCCGAGCAACACGACCTCGCGCGGGCCGGTGCCGATCCGGCCGATCGCGTTGCCGACGGCGTCGATCGCGGTCGCGAAACCGAGGCGGTCCATCGCCGCGCAGAGATATTCGACCGCCTCACGCTCCTGGCCCGACGGACTCGGGATCGCCACCAGCCCGCGCAGGAGTTCCACCTCGGCGGGGTGCGCCTCGTCGGCCCCCCGACGCTGGGGGCAGAGGGACGCGGGGGCGGTCGCGGAGGTTTCCGCCGCCGCTGCCGCGCCCGCCGTTTCGCGTGCCGCATCCGTCTCAGCCGCCGACATGCTCCGCCTGCCTCCCCGCGTTGTCGTTCGGCGCTGCGGCCACCGCGAGGATATAGTCGGCGATCGGCCCGGCCACGTCGATACCCGCCGCCTCGAAGGGGCGGAACGTATTGATCGCCCCAACTTCATTCACCAGGAGGCCGCGCGGACTTTCCAGCAGATCGACCGACAGGATGCCGCCGCCGAACGCCCGCGCCGCGTGCCGCGCCAGTTGGTCGATCTCTGGCGTCAGGGGGCAGGGGATATAGGGCGCGCGGCGGTCGCGGCTCGTCACCCAACTCTCAGACTGCCGATACTCGGCGGCCAGCGGCTCCTCGCCGATCACCAGCACGCGGATGTCGCGCCCTGGCTTGGCGATGTACTCTTGCAGGAAATAGACATGCTGGCGATCGGTCCCGAGCATCGCCTTGTGTTCCAGGATCGCCTCCGCCGCCTCGCGGTCCTCGATCAGCGCCAACAGTTGCGTGTCACCGCCGACCATCGGCTTCGTCACGACCGGATAGCCGAGTCGCCCGATCGCCGCCAGCGCCGCTGCGGTGCTCAACGCGATCTCGGCGCGCGGCGTCGGCACATCGGTCGCGATCAGCTTCATCGTCATCAGCGCCTTGTTGCCGCAGAGATCGACCGTCGCGGGGCGGTTCACCGTGCGCACGCCCAGGTGTTCGAGCGAGCGCAACGCCGTTTGCGCCAGGGTGTAATCCTGGCAGCGTTCCACCACCGCATCGAGCGCGTCGTACCCCTGCCCGTGCAGGTCGAAGGCGACCGCGCTCTCGGGCAGCGGCACCACCTCCGCCCCGCGCGCCATCAACTCCTCGCTCAACCGCCGCTCTTCGATTCGCAAGCGGGTATGGAGTAGTCCGATTCTCATCGTCTTATTGCCCCTCCGAGACCGCGCATACGTGCCGAGTGATGCGTGCCGAGTGATGAGAGGCACCGTCCGTAGGCTGTCCCTCGCTCGGCAAATGCTCCCGCCGCGATGGAACTCGGCACTCGGCACTCGGCACTCGGCACTCGTACCCCCTACTCGCCCCAGTCTTCCTCTTCCTCCGGTGCCAGTTCGAGCCGGAGCGGGTTCGTATCCACGACCTCAAGCTCGGCCCCACATTCGGGGCACTGCACGATCTCGCCCTTCTCCACATTCGCCAGCTCGAGTTCGGCCTCGCACTCCGGGCAGGTCGCGGTCAGCACAGCGGACATCTCGGTTTCCCTCCTCAATCAATTCGATCAACGATCGTATCAGTGTGTCACTGAAGCCCAGTCTCCGTAGGGGGGCCCCACTGCGCTCTGCCGTAGACTTCGTGGCCGCAGCCCTCAGCCGGGACGATGGCAGAGCCCGGCGGGGCCTCAGTCCAACGGCCCTCCGCCTCCCCCCCAGCCCTTAGCGCTGATGGTGGTAGAGCCCTGCGGGGCCTCAATCGGCGACTCTCATTCGCCGCCCCCCGTCAGCAGCGTCGTCCGCACCCCGGCGATCATCGCGAGTCGCGCGGCCAGCGTCGCGCGGGCCTCGGCCACCTGGGCGCGGGCCTCGTCCAGCCCCAGGTTGCCCGCCGCGCCGAGATGGGTGCGGTTACGCAATTGCTCGTGCGGGTCCATCGGCTCCAAGGTGTCGAGTTGCGACGCGATCAGGCGATAGGCGTCGCGGAAGGGCATCTCCCGGTCGGTCACCAGCGCGTAGGCGCGATCGGTGGCGAAGAGTTGCGGCGAGCAGGCCGCGCGCATCCGCGCCTCCTGCGGCTCCAGCCCAGTGACGAAGAGCGCCGTCACTTCGAGCGACGCCGCCGTGATGTCGAGCGCCGTCATGTACGCCCCCTTCGTCTCCTGGAAGTCGGTGTTGAAGCCGGACGGCAGCCCGGCGATCGTCCCCATGATCTGCGCCTGGCAGGCGAGGACGGTGTGCGTCTTGCCGCGCAGCAGCTCCATCGCGTCGATGTTGTGCTTCTGCGGCATGATGCTGCTGCCGGTCGTCAACTCCGGCGCGACGCGGAAGAAGTCGTACTCCGTGGTGGTGAAGAGCAGGATATCTTGCGCCAGCCGCGAGAGATCGACCATGATCTGCGCCAGCGCCTGGACCACCAAGCCCTCGAACTTGCCCCGACCCGCCTGGGCGTAGAGGACGTTGCGGTGGACCTTGGCGAAGCCGAGCAGATCGGCGACGTACTGCCGGTCGATCGGGAACGGCACGCCGTACGAGGCCGCCGAGCCGAGCGGCGACTGATCGTTGATCGCGGCGGCGGTTTCTAGCACCCGCAGATCGTCGAGCAGCGCCTCCGCGAAGGACCCGGCCCAGAGGCCGACCGAGGAGAGCATCGCCCGCTGCATGTGGGTGTAGCCCGGCATCGGCATGTCCTTGCCGCGCTCGGCGAGGTCGAGCAGGGAGATGGTCGCGTCCAGCAGCAGCCCCGCGACCTTGGTCACCTCGACGCGGGTGAAGAGTCGCAGATCCACCAACACCTGATCGTTGCGCGACCGCGCCGTGTGGATACGCTTCCCCGCCTCGCCGGTCGTCGCGGTCAGGTGGTTCTCGATCTTCGTGTGGACATCCTCGTCGGCCACGGTGACATGAAACTGCCCCGCCTCGGCCAGCGCGACGATATGCGCCAACTCCCTCGTCAGCGCGCCCACTTCCTCCCCCGTGAGCAGCCCGATCGTGCCGAGCATCCTGGCGTGCGCGATCGAGCCGAGCACATCCGCCTCGACCAGCCGATCATCCAGCGACGCCTCCCCCGCGAGATACTGCTCGATCAGCGGGTGGACCGTGTACCCCTTCTGCCAGAGTTTGGTCGGCTCGTTCGCGCCCATCGCCCCTCCTGCCGCGTTCTTCGTGCCGCGTCGGCGTGCCCCGCCGGACCGCCCCGGTATCCCGCACGCGCCGTTATTGCCCCGCCGGACGCTGCGCCCCGACGGCGGACCAGCGCATCCGGGCCGCGCGCTTCGCCAGCACCTCGTAGGGCAGGCCGCGCAGATGGGCGACCGAGCCGCTGAACTGCTGATTGAACGACTCCGCCGTGATCGAGCGGATCTCCGGCGCGAACAGGCCGCTGTTCGATTCGCGGCTGATGATGTCGATGTTGCCCTTGTACAGCGCGATCGTGTACTCGCCGCTCACCACCCCCTGCGTCTGCGCGATGAAGGCGTCGAGATCGGCGCGCAACGGGTGGAACCACTCGCCGTTGTAGACGAGCGTCGCCCAACGCTGATCCACCGTTTTCTTGAAGACCAGCTCGTCTTTCGTCAGGCACATCCCTTCGAGGTCGTGGTGCAGTTTCAGGATGATCGTCGCGGCGGGGGCCTCGTAGATCTCGCGCGACTTCAGGTCCATGATGCCGTCTTCCCAGACGTCGAGCTTGCCGATACCGTTCTTGCCGCCGATCTCGTTCAGCAGGGGTAGCAACGCCTTCAGGGTCAGCCGTCGGCCATCGACCGCGACCGGCACCCCCTCCTCGAAACGGATCGTCAGCGTCGTCGGCTCGTCGGGCGCGTGCTGCGGCGGCGTGTACCAGAGCCAAGCGTCGTCCGGCAGCGCCGTGTTGAGATCGAGGCCACCCGAGGCGATCGAGCGGCACCACATCGTCGTGTCGTCGCCGCCAATCAGGCTCTCCGTCACCGGCATCCCCCAATGCGCGCACAACGCGGCCTCCTCCTGGCGGGTGAGGTCGAAGTCGCGCACCGGCATCAGGTGCGGCATACCGGGCGCGAAGAGGGCGAAGACGTTGTGCATCCGGAACTGATCGTTCCCCTTGCCGGTGGAGCCCTCCATGATGGCGTCGCAGCCGAGTTCGACCGCCTTCTGCGCCACCACCGCCGAGATCAGTTGGCGTGCCAGCGAGGTCGAGCAGGGGTAGCCGTTGTAGTCCACATTGGCGCGGATCGCCTTCTTGAGCCAGATGCCGCTGAACTCATCCTGCACGTCGAGCACGATCAGCGCGAGGCCCAGCGCCCGCGCCTTCTCCTGCGTCGCCGCCACCTCCTCCTCGCCCTGCCCGATGTTGACGAGGATCGCCGCGATCTCGGTCGCCCCGTATTTCTTCGTCGCCAGGAAGGCGCAGAGGGCCGAGTCGAGCCCGCCCGCGAAGGCGAGCGCCAGCTTCCCCACCTGCGGTACGCTGGTCGTCTCCACTTTCCGTAGCGCCGTTTCTAAGATGGCTCCGGGCATCGCCGACGCTCCCTTCCGGGTTGGCAAGTTGACGGGTTGGCAGGTCGCAGGTGCGTTGAATAGTTCAGGGTCGGCCACCTACGACCTGCCAACCTGTGAACCTGTAACCGCCCGTACGCAAAATGCCCCCATCCCATATCTCAGGGACGGGGGCATGAAAACTCCCGCGGTACCACCCTGCTTGCCGCGACAGCACGTCGCGACCGCTCTGACCCCGCTCGGCGTGTGGGGTTGACACTCGACCTACTTGCGTGGGCGGGAGTTACAGGTTGGTAGGTTGCGGATTGCAGGTTATCTCGCTGCGAGAAACCTGCGGCCCACCGACCTGCCAACGCGCGACCGCCGCCGATCGCTTTCTTCGGCCAACCGCTCCTGGGCTCGTTCGCGCCCGGACGACTCCTCGGGCTTCCACCATCCCCGAGTCGCTATCGTCGTGCCGTGAACGGCGCTACTCTTCCCATTCAGCGCGGGCGGATTACCGTCGTGAACTATAGCCCCGGCTCGCCGGACTGTCAAGACCGGACGCCGCCGCGCCGCCGATTGCCGAAAAACAGCCAGAGTCCGCCGACGATCAGCAGGATCGGCCAGAAGTTGAGCAATAGGCCGAGCGTCTGGAACGAGACCGACAGCAGGCCGATCGCCGCGAACCCCGCCGCGATGATCAACAGCACCGTGCCCGGCACCCGCGCGAAGCCGTAGCCGTCCCGATACGGGTGCCGCAGCCGATCGGCGTAGTGAATGAACCAGAAGCCCGCGCCGAGACCGCCGAAGATCGCCGCCGCGCCGAGCGCGCCGCTCAGGTGGCCGAGCAGCGCCGCCGCGACGATGCCGCCGCCCAGGCCGAGCAGGATCCCGCCCGGTATGAGTAGCCCGCGCACCCCGCGCAGCAGCGAGACCGCCGTGAAGGTGCCGCCCAGAATCAGCAGCGGCAGCGCGCCCGTCGGCGACAGCACGCGCCAGAGGAGGAAGATCACCCCCAGCCCGATCAGCAGCACCGCAGGCGAAATCGAACGCGCCCGCCCGGTGCGCCCGTAACTCCCGAAATCATCCGTCCCCATCATCGCTAATCCCCTCCGCCATGGTGTGGCCCTCGGGCCACCGCTGCGACACCCCGAGCCACGCGGTGTGTCATCCCTCGTAGCCTAACGGGGAGTGGTGGCGAAAATATGGCGCGGGTGTGGCGAGATCGGCACGCAATCACCCACGCCCTGGCCTGGGTACCGGAGGTCGCGACGCTACCTGCGCCCCAGCCCCTGCGCCAGTCGTCGCCGCACCTCGTCCGCCGACAAACCGCGCACCAGCAGCAGCTTCCGTCGCCCGTGGTCGCCAGACAGCAGCGCGAGGTCGCGTTTCGGCACATCGAGTACATCCGCCAGGAAGGCGAGCAGCGCCTTGTTCGCCGCCCCTGCCACCAGTGGTGCGGCCAAGCGCACGCGCAGTGACCCCTCGGTCACGCCATCGAGGGCGTCGCGCGAGGCGCGCGGTAGCGCGCGTATCGGGATGGTCACTCCCTTGACGGTGTCGACCAGGGCGAGGGTGGCGAGTGGATGCTGCGCCGCGTTATTCATGGGCGTGCGAGGGTGTTCACCGTGGCGGAAATCTTTCGCCACGCCAGACGTACAGCAGGGGTGGATGATGCCGCGTCTACCCCTACCCGTCTGGCGCGGAAGGAGCCCATCATGTCCCGCTGGCGTATATGCATCCCCGGCCTGCTCCTCGCCGCGCTCGTCGCCTGTGGTGGTGCGACCACCACATCCAACCAGACGCTCGCCGAGCCGACCGCGACCGCCGCGCCGCGCTCGTCGGCGGCACCGTCCGTGGGTGCGGACCCGCCCGTCGCGCCGAGCGCCGCGCCCGCGCTGTCGGCCACCGCCAGCGTCCCGTCGGCCCTGCCCGCCGCGCCCGCGTCGAGCGCCCCGCCCACCGCGCCCAGACCGCTCGGTCAGGCCCCCGCCCTCCCCCCCGCCCCGACGACCGTGGCGGCCATCCCCGCCGGGTGGCGGGTCTATCGTGGGCCGGCCGAGTTCCCGATCGCTGTCGCCTACCCGCCCGGCTGGACCGTGGACGACTCGCTCTTCCCGGAGCAGAGCGTGATCTTCATCTACGGCCCCGATAGGCAGGACGACGAGATGGTCGAGATTGTCGGCGGGTCGCAGCAGGCCGACGCCAACATCGACGTGCTACGCGACGAGTTCTTTTACAAGAAGACCGAATTCTGCGAGAAGACGGGGATCGAGGGCACGGAACAGCGTCGGGTCGCCAACGCCCAGTTCGCCATCCTTCGCGCGACCTGCGACTCGTCGAATACCCTCACGTTCCTCCAGGTCGCCTCGGGACTCAAGGGCGGGGACGAGTGGTCTATCGCCATGCGCACCCCCTACGCGCGCAAGGGGGCCATCGTCCGCACCGTCTTCGACCCGATGCTCGCCAGCCTGGACATCTACGCGCGCATCCCGCGCTGAGGGATGCGTCGCGCCGCCCATCGTTCAGCAGGCGATTATCCTCGAATGGCCGGGCGGGATGACCTCTCCCCGCCGCCTGCGGGCGGCGACCCTCCCCGACGCGGGGAGGGTGGGGACGGACGTGCCCTCCTCTGTTGCCGTCGCCGGTTCCCTCATTCCCCTTCCCCCGCTCCTCGGATGGGCAGGTGCCCGCTACGCTGCCGCCATCCCTGGCGTCACCCTTGCGCCTCTCCTGGCGGATCGGGCGCGGCGGGCGGCGGCTCTTTCTTGGGTATCCAGCGTCGCCAGCCACGATAGCTCTTCATCGCGGCGGTCAGGATGACGGGCAAACGGCGTGGCTCGATGTGCGGGGCGAGCGCGTTGACCAGTGGCGCGGCCCCGACGATGACGGGCGCACCCCAATCGCGAAGCTTGGTGGGCTTGTCGGGCGATTTCTGCGGTGGGGCCTCGAAGCGGTCGAGCGGCACCCAGCCCTTGTCGCGCTGGCTGTAGCGGAGGGCGACGCCGCCCGCCTCGGTGATGATCGGCAGGCCCCCGGCCACATCCCAGATTTTCGGCCCCCGGAAGATGGCCCAGCCGAAGCCGCCGCTGGCGACCAGGCCCAGTTCATAGGCGATCGAGCCGACCGAGCGGGCCTCGCCGAAGATGCGACGCGCGGCGCGCGCGGTCTTGAAGGTGAAGACGTAGCCTGATGACGCCGCGACCGTGACGCGCCCGGAAGGTTCGGTGGCGGCGTGGACGCGGATCGGCACGCCGTCGCGGAAGGCACCGCCGCCGCGATGGGCGTGCAAGGTCTCGCCGGTCACGGGGAAGAGGATCGCGCCGACGACCGGGCGGCGGCGGTGCAACACGCCGATCGAGACGACGAAGAAAGGGAGCCGATTGACGAAGTTGATCGTGCCGTCGATCGGGTCCACGATCCACTCGAACTCGTGTTCGCCGTCCGGGTCCTGCCCCTCCTCGCCCAGGACGGCGTGATCGGGGAAGCGGTCGCGCACCGCGCCGGTCAGGTAGGCCTCGACCGCCTTGTCGGTCGCGGTGACCGGATCGGTCTTGGCGGTGTTCTTGTACTCGATCTCCAGTGGCCCGCCATAGCTGGCGAGGACGATTTTGCCGGCCTCGGCGATGAATTCGCGCGCCGCCGCCTCGATCGTCGCCAGCGTGGCGTCGTCGGGGAACGCCTCGACCGCCTGACCCCCATCCCAGCTATCGGGATGGGGGGTGTTATCCTGCTGCGCGGTACTGATCACAAACTCCTTATACGTGAGTGCCGAGTGATGAGTGATGAGTGATGAGGGGGAAGTAGCGGCCAGGATAGGCAAGCGCCTTCCCACACTCGGCACTCATCACTCGGCACTCATCACTCGGCACTCATCACTCGGCACTCGGCACTCGTCACTCGCCTACCGTGCCATGCTGACGCCCTCGACTTCTTCGCAGGTGCCCTGCTCCACGTCGAAGATGCGGCGGCGCTGGCGTTTGAGGTCGGCCCCGAGGACGTGGATGGAGAGGCCGTCTTCGGGGCCCAGGACTTCGATACGGTGGATATCGTGCGGCGGCAGCAGCGGATAGGTCGCGCCGTGGGTCAGCACCTCGTCCGATCGCAACTCGACGTTGCAGACGCCGGGCGTTGCGCCGTTGTCGAGGCGGCGATACAGGGTGGTGCGCTGCTGGCCGGAGTAGACGCCGATGATCCCCCAGGTGACGTGATCGTGGGTGGGCGTCGGGTGTTCGGGCCGGAAGAGGACGCCGTAGATGTTCAGGGAGCCGTCGGCGTTCTTGTAGTAGGCGAAGCCCGGTCGCCCGCCATCGACGATGGTGGCGTAGCGCGGGTCGGTCCAGCCCGGCCCGCCCAGGGCGCGCTCGAGCAGCGGCTCCAATCGCCCGACCGCCGCCTCACGGTCGTCGATGCCGCCTTCGACTTCCATGATGCGCCTGGCATCCTCGATGAACTCGGCGATACCATAGGTCGTCTGTGTCGCGTTCATCCGTCATCCTCCCACGCGTGTGTGGCCGATTCGGTTATGCAGGGATAGTACCATGTCGGTCGGCGATGCTGGGGGGAGGTTGGGCGTCAGTGTGTGGTGTGACGTTTTGTATGGTGGCGGAAGAAGGCGCGGATGCTTCGGCTGCGGCCTCAGCATGACAATCTCGTACGTGGGAGGCCGACCGCCGACGTTCGGGGTGGCCGCCACTTGCGCGGGTGACCGACCACCTCGGATCGGTTATGCTGAGGCCGCAGCCGAAGCATCCGCGCCAACAGCCCCAGGGAGGCCGACCCACGTCGCGCGTGCCGAATTGGTGCCTGCCCCCTCGTCGTCATCACCGTCTGCCCCCACCGCGCGAGACCCTGAACCGCACCCCCGCCGCCACGGGGTGCGGTTCAAAAGTTTGCGTGTTGGGGTGAGGGCGTTGAGGCAGGCGGTTGAGGCCCCGCGTTGCTCTGCCACCACCGCGCCTCGGGGTGCGGCGGCACCACGAAACCGGCCTGCGCCGGTTAGGAGGCGATGTACTGACGGCGATTCCAACCCACGCAGGTGGGTTTCGTGGCCCGCAGGCCCCGAGGCGCGGTGGTGGCAGAGCAACGCGGGGCCTCAACCGCCTGCCACACCGCAACAACCACCGTCTGCCCCCGCCGCGCAAGACCCTGAACCGCACCCCCGCCACGCCCCAAATTGCGCCTCGCGCGCCCTGTCTGCTACACTGCGTGCAAGGGAATAGCCCAATGGCGATGACGGAGAGAGTAGCCGCGACGAAACCGCCAGCGAGAGGCCGCAGAGGTGCGAGCGGCCTTCGGCAGGATCGTGGTGAAATTCACTCCCGAGCCGGGCGGTGAAATCGCGCCGAGTCGCTGGGCGCGACGGGTAGTCGCTTCTGGATCGCTCCCCCATTATCGGGAGTACGCCCCCGCAATGGCCCTGGCCGTGGCGAGTGGCGACTGAGTTGGCCGTGTTTCGCGGCTGAACAGGGTGGTACCGCGTGGTCGCCCCTCGCCCCTGTGCGATGGGCGTTTTTGTTTGCCTGTTTTCTGGTGATTCGGGGCCGGAGTCTGGGCTTCTTATGGAGCGAGCTGCGGAGCGGGCGTCGGGCGTCGGACGTTAAGTGTCGGACTCGGACTCGGACTCGGGCGTGGACATGGAGGGGCGGGAATGGTGGCAGATGCGGCGGGCGACGGCGGCGCGGCGGTCGGGGCGGTCGGGGGAGTCGCGGGGGTCGCGGGGCTCGAACGCGAGGCGTTGGCGCGGCTGGCGACGGTTGGGGACGAGGCGGCGCTGGGCGGCTGGTTCCAGGACTATCTCGGGCGGCGCGAGGGTCGGCTGAACGGGCTGCTGCGACAGATGGGCTCCCTGCCGCAGACTGAGCGACCGCGCTTCGGGGCGGTGGTGAATGAGGCGAAGGAGCGGGTCACGGCAGCCTACGAGGAGCGCAGGCTGGCGCTCGGCGAGGTGGCGCTCTCGGCGCGGCTGGCGGCGGAGGCGATCGATGTTACGCTGCCCGGTCGTCCGATCGAGGCGGGCACGCTCCACCCGACGACCCTGATGATCCGCGAGTTGAGCGCGATCTTCGCCCTGCTCGGCTTCCAGACGATCGAGGGGCCGGAGGTCGAGGAGACGCGCTACAACTTCGATTACCTCAATATCCCGCCGAATCACCCCGCGCGCGACAAGTGGGACACCTTCTATGTGGGCGGACGCGGCACGGACGACGCGGCCAACGAGATCGTCCTGCGCACGCATACCTCGCCGATGCAGGCGCGCACGATGCAGGCGCAGGATCCGCCGGTGCGCGTGATCGTGCCAGGGCGCTGCTACCGCTATGAGGCCACCGACGCCTCGCACGAGGCGATCTTCTTCCAGTTGGAGGGGCTGGCGGTCGATGAGCACATTACGCTGGCCGACCTGAAGGGGACGCTGACCGAGATGGCGCGGCAACTCTTCGGCTCCGCCACGAAGGTCCGTTTCCGCTGCGACTTCTTCCCGTTCGTCGAGCCGGGGGTCGATTTCTCGGCCACCTGCGCCGTCTGCGGCGGCAAGGGCTGCCGCGTCTGTAAGGGGACCGGCTGGCTCGAACTGGGCGGCGCGGGGATGGTCCACCCGAACGTTCTGCGCAATGTCGGCTACGACCCGGCGAAGTACAGCGGCTTCGCGTTCGGCCTCGGCGTCGAGCGGATCGTGATGATCAAATACGGGATCGACGACATCCGCAACTTCTACGCGAACGATCTCCGTTTCCTCGGGGAGTTCGCGGGGACAAGGATCTAATGGGTTGGCAGGTTGGCAGGTCAGTGACTATCGACCGAATGCGAAAAACCTGCAACCTGTTGACCTGCCAACCTGCAACTACACGGAGTGTACGATGAATGTCCCGTTGAGCTGGCTGCGCGATTTCATCGATGTGGATCTGGAGCCGCGCGTTTTGGCGGCGCGGCTGACGATGGCGGGGGTGGAGGTCGAGGCGCTGCGCGAGATCGGCGCGGAGTGGGACAACGTCTACGTCGGCTATGTGGCCCAGGTCGAGCCGCACCCGAACGCCGATCGGCTGAATCTGGTGCGCGTGGAGGCGGGCGAGCGGCAGTTAACGGTGGTGACGGGCGCGCCGAACATCGCGCAGGGGCAGAAGGTGCCGCTGGCGCTGGTCGGCGCGCGGCTCTGGGATGGGCACAGCGCCGAGCCGAAGCGGATCACCTTGAAGGCCAGCGCGATCCGTGGCGTGCCGAGCGAGGGGATGGTCTGCTCCGAGAAGGAACTGGGCCTCTCGGAGGCGCACGAGGGGATCATGATCCTGCCGGGCGATGCGCCGGTCGGCGTGCCGCTGCGCGAGTACCTGGGCGACACGGTTTTCGAGCTGGAGATCACGCCGAATCTCGTCCACGACTTCTCGATTCTCGGCGTGGCGCGCGAGGTCGCCGCGCTGACGGCACGCCCGCTCCACGCGCCGCAGGTGCCGGAATTGCCCCGCCCCGCCGACGCGACCGGCACCGACGGCACCGATGGCGGGCCGCTGGTGTCGATCGCCGACCCCGACCTCTGCGCGCGTTGCGTCGGCGTGGCGATCGACGGGGTGACGGTGGCGGAGTCGCCGGAATGGCTGAAGAATCGCTTGGCGCTGGTGGGGCTGCGCGCGATCAACAACGTCGCCGACGTGACCAATTACGTGATGCTGGAATGGGGCCAGCCGCTCCACGCCTACGACCGGGACCGCCTCGCGGGCGGGCGGATCGTGGTGCGGCGGGCGACGGCGGGCGAGCGGATCGAGTCGCTCGATCGCACGATGCGCACGCTGGACGACCGGATGCTGACGATCGGCGATGCCGAGAAGTCGGTCGGCATCGCCGGGGTGATGGGCGGTGCCGACTCGGAGATCGGCGACGGGACGACGCGCGTGTTGTTGGAGGCGGCGAACTTCAGCATGTACGCCGTGCGCCACGCGATGCAGACGTTGAAGCTCCCCTCCGACGCGGCGGTGCGCTTCGGGCGCGGGCTCGACCCGGAGCTGGCCTGGACCGCCGCCGCGCGCGCCACCGCGCTGATCCTCGAACTCTGCCCGGGGGCGCGGGTGGTCGCGACCGCCGACGCCTATCCGCGACCGGTCGTCGCGCGGGTGGTCGCACTGCCGTATGGCGAGATCGAGCGGTTGCTCGGCGTGACCTATCCGGTCGAGCAGACGATCGAGGTGCTGGGGCGGCTGGAATTGCACGCGACGGTCGAGGCGGCCCCGAACGGCCTCGAACCGATCCTGAATGTGACGGTGCCGACCTGGCGGCAGGACATCACGCAGTCGGCCGATCTGGTGGAGGAGATCATTCGGATCATCGGTTACGACACCCTGCCGACCACCCTGCCGCTCGGGCGCACGGTCGTGCCGACGCGTGACCCGCTGCGCCTCTTCGCGGACGAGCTGCGCGACATCCTCGCGGCGAGCGGCCTGCATGAGATCATCTGCTACTCGCTGACCGATGAGCCGACGATCGACCGCCTCGACGCGCAGGGGCGCTGGGTCACCTGGTGGGAGGGGCACCGACCGCAGTTCGACGCGACCCGGCTGGTCAACACCCTCCGCAGCGACTGGCAGATCCTGCGCCCGACGCTGCTGGCCGACGCGCTGAAGACGCTGGCCGAGAATCTGAAGTTCCGCCGCACCGTGCGTCTCTTCGAGGTGCGCCCGATCTATCTGCCGCGCGAGGTGGGCGCGCGACCTGTCGAGCGCCTGACGCTCTCGATCGCGCTCGGCGGCGAGCGCGAGGGGCGCGGCCTCTACAGCGCGCCCGGTGCGGCGGGGGCGGCGCTCGATTTCCTCGACCTCAAGGGCGTGATCGAGGCGCTGGTCGCGCGTCTGGGGCTGGAAGCGGTCAGCTACACGCCGAGCGATTACGGCACGTTCAGCCCCGGTCGCGCCGCCGAACTGCGCGTTGGCGGCGACCTGATCGGGGTCTTCGGCGAGGTCCACCCGCAGGTCGCCGCCGCCTTCGGCCTCGCGGTCGAGCGCGCGATGGTGGCCGAGATCGATGTGGAGGCGTTGGCGGCGAAGGCGACCAAGCGCCCGGAGGTGCGCGGGGCGACCCGGTTCCAGCCGACGGTGCAGGACTTCGCGGTGGTGGTGGAGGAGGCGACCCCCGCCGGGCTGGTCGAGGAGGCGATCCTGGCCGCCGCCCGCCCCCTGGCGAAGTCGGCGCACCTCTTCGATGTCTATCGGGGCGAGCAAGTCCCGGTGGGGCAGAAGAGCCTCGCCTTCGAGGTGGTGTTCGCCGCGCCCGACCGCGCGCTGACCGAGCGCGATGTGGCGGGCCTGCGCGAGCGGATCGCCAAGCAATTGCAGCGGCGGCTGAAGGGGACGTTGCGGGCGTGAGGGGTGGCGATACGGCCGGCACCCCCGCGCCGTATCGCTACCCCCATCCCAACGGCCCACCGCTCCCGCCGCCTCCGCTACGCAAGAATTTGAATCGCACCCTGAAGCGCTGTCGCGCTTGCCCATGCTGATCATCTTCGGCTAGACTGATCTGGCGATGGGGAAGCCTCGTGCGCCGTGTGGTGTGGGCGGTATGGATGGAGCCTTGTGGCATGGTCGGCGACGGAGCCGCGCCGCGACCGCTCGCGGCGATCGATATCGGCACGAATACGATCCGGCTGCTGGTCGCCGTGCCGGTGTGGGAGGGCGATGCGCTGGGGTTGCGCCCGTTGGCGTCGCGCACCGCCACGGTGCGGCTGGGCTACGGGGTCGAGCGCACCGGGCGGCTCGATCTCGAGCGACTGGCGCGGGCGGTGGCGACGATCGAGGAGTATCGGCAACTCGCCACCGAACTGGGGGCGACCCCGATCCTCCTGGCGGCGACGAGCGCGGTGCGCGATGCCGATAATGGCCCCGAGTTCCGCGCGCAAATTGCCGCGACGAGCGGCCTGGAGCTGGAGATCGTCGCCGGGGAGCGCGAGGCGGCGCTGACCTTCGCCGGGGCGACCGCCGGGCAATCGTTGGTCGGCACTGTGCTAGTGGGCGACCTGGGCGGCGGGAGTCTGGAATTGATCGCGTCGCGCGATGGGGCGATCCTTTCGGCGGTGTCGCTCCAGATCGGCTCCGGTCGACTGACCGAGCGGCATATCGCGAGCGATCCGCCCGATGGCGCGATGATCGCCGCCGCGGAGGCCGACGCGCGCGCGCTGATCACCCCGTTGGCGGCGGGCACGCCGGTGGTCGATCGCCTGATCATGGTCGGCGGCACCGCGACCAGCATCGCGGTCCTCGTGCCGCGCCCTGACGCGACGCTGGCCCTCACCGCGCGTCGCCTGGCCGGCGCGACCGCGCTGCTGCTCGGCGCTCCCGCCGGGGAGCTCGCCGCCGAGACGGGGCTCGATGTCGAGCGGGTGCGGACCCTGCCCGCCGGGGTGGCGATCATCGGCGCGATCCTCGCCGCCTACGGACTCGATACCGCGATGGTCGGCACCGGCGGTATCCGGGAGGGGTTGCTGCTCGATTCCCTGCGACAGCGAACGCGGTGAGCGCCGGTAGATGGGGCCTGGACCCGTCCCCGGCGATCACCGATCGGAAAGGATGCGGCGATGCGTGTAGCGGTGCTCTCGGACATCCACGGTAACATCCTGGCCCTGGAAGCGGTGCTGGCCGATCTGGCGGCGCAGGGCGGGGCCGACCTGATCGTCGTCGCGGGCGATCTCTGTCTCGATGGGCCGCGCCCGCGCGAGGCGCTGGCGCGCGTGGTCGCGCTCGACTGCCCGGTGGTGCAGGGCAACACCGATCGCGACCTGGCCCTGTCGACGACCGCGATCGACGGGAGTGCGCGGGGCGAGCTGTTGCGGTGGACGCGCGAACAACTCGGCGCCGAGGGCCTGGACTATCTGCGGACGTTGCCGTTCTCGCACCGTATCCCCGCGCCGGATGGGGTGGGCGCGGTGCTGGTCGTCCACGCCAACCCGCAGAACCTCGATGATCCCTTGCGTCCCAACGCGCCGGAAGCGCAACTCGCGCCCTTGCTCGCCGAGGTCGCGCCGGAGGTTACGACGATCGTCTTCGGCCATCTGCACCTGCCGTTCGTGCGCCAAGTCGGTCGGCTCACGCTGGTCGATGTCGCCAGCGTCGGGTTGCCGAAGGATGGCGACCGGCGGGCGGGCTATGGCCTGCTGACCTGGGCCGATGGCGGTTGGTCGGTCGAGCAGCGCCGGGTCGAGTACCCGGTCGAGGCGGTCGTCGCGCAATTGCAGGAGGCCGATTTGCCGGGGGTCGACGAGTTGGTGAAGGCGCTGCTGCGGGCGCGCTACCCGAACATGACGACCGCGCGCGGGGGACGTGCGCCCGCGCGGCAAGCGGTCGCGCCGACAAACGCACCCGCATTGCCTGACTTGGCCCAGCCCATCCCGGCCCCGCTACCCGACCCGAATCCAGCACCGGAACCGAGCTTGATCGAGGCGACCGCGCCCGCGTGGGAACCCCCGCTGCCGGTCGCGGTGTCGGTCGGGGATGCGCAGCCCTCCGAGACGAACGGAGCCGAGGCGGGCGGCGGGGCGGTCGCCCCCGACTCCGAGGCGGCGGCGACAGCGGCGGGGCTCCTCACCGAACTCGACGCCGACGCGATCGGGGTGGCCGAGGCGGAGTCGGATGGCGGGTCGCACGCGGTCGAAGCGTTCGCGCTCGCGCCTGGCGCGGAGCGGGAGGTGGACCAGGAGGCGGCCATGGTGGTCGAGCCTGATGGGGCAATGCCCGGCGTGCCGCGCAAGCCGAAAAAGAAGAAAAAGCGCAAGGTCGAGCCCGAGGTCGAGATCGTGGAACTCGTCGCCGGTGAGCCGCTCGCCGCCGCCTTGCCCGCCATCTTGCAGCGTCGGCTCGACGCGGTCCTCTCGTTCGTCGATGGCGTCGAGGCCGACACCGATCCCGAGGCGGTCCACGACATGCGCGTGGCGACCCGCCGCCTGCGCGCGGCCCTGGATGTGGCCGAGCCGTTCTTCGGCGCGAAGGAGTTCAAGCGCGCCGCGCGCCGGGTGCGCACCCTCGCGCGGTCACTCGGCACGGTGCGCGACAGCGATGTGCTGCTCGGGGCGCTGCGCGAGCGCCACGCCGCCGCGTCGCCGGAGGAGCGCGTCGGATTGGAGGGGCTGCTCGACCGAATCAGCGCCGATCGGGCGGGCACGCGCGCCGACGTCGATCCGGTGCTCGATCGCTGGGGCGAGGGGGCCGATTCGTATGCCGCCGACTTCCGCCAGTTCGCCGCGCAGGCCCGCCTGCCGAAGAGCAAGCTGCGCGACCGCGACCTGACCGGGGCGGTGGCGGCGCACGCCCTCGACGGGCGGCTCGACGCCTTCGAGGAGCGCGCCGCGATCTTCGATGAGGCCGAGGGGGGCGACAGCGAGGCGTTCCACGAGTTGCGGATCGTGGCGAAACAACTGCGGTATACGATCGAACTCTTCGCGCCGATCCTTGGCGACGATGTGGGGGCGCTACTGAAAGACTTGCGCTCGTTGCAGGAGCAGCTCGGCACGATGCACGACAGCGACGTGCTGACCGATCTGCTCGCCTGGGAGCGCGCCGGGGCCTTGGAGCGCCAGTTGCACATGCTGGAGTTCGCGACCTTTAATCCCGGCAGCCGCGCCGAACGCCTCGGGATGGTGCGCGAGTACTTGCACGCGCCCGACTCGTTCGCGGGGACGGCGCTGGGTATCTACGGCCTGCTGATCGACGTGGGCGACGAGCGGGACCGGGCCGAGGTGATCTTGCGCGAACGCTGGGCCGCATTGGAAGCCGAGCGCTTCGTCCCGCGCCTCCGCGCGCTGGCGGAGGTGTTGCAGCATCCCGAAGCGCCGGAAGAACCGGCGGTCGTGGGGACGGATGCGTCGACCGCCGACGAGGAGACGAACTGAGCGGGGTGACGGAGGGGTGGGCGCTGGCCCGCCCCTCCGTGGCGCTGGTCGTGGCCGGATCGGGCCGGACGTGCTCGGCTCGGGCCGACTCGGCAGCGAGTGCGAGTGTGGAAGGAGGGGGGCGTGACGGCGGCGGCGAATACCGGGGGGCGGGCGAAACCGACGAGCCGGGCGAAGAAGGGTGCCGACGACGGGGCGGTCGCCGCGCCGCCCGGTGAGGGGGAGACTACCGAGGTCGCGCCGATCGATCTGCGCGACCCTTCGCTGTACATCAATCGCGAGTTGAGCCTGCTGGGGTTCATGGAGCGGGTCTTCGAGGAGGCGCTGAACGAGCGGAACCGGCTCCTCGAACGGGTCAAGTTCCTGTCGATCTGCGGGATGCTGCTCGACGAATTCTATGAGACGCGCGTGGCCGCGCTGCGCGATCAGCTCGAGGCGGATCAGGTGGTCGAGGGGGGGCGCGATGCGCTGACGCCGCGCGAGCAACTGGACCGGATCGACGAACTCGTGCGCGAGGACGCGGTGCTGAAGCGGCGCTTCCTGCGCGAGACGCTGATCCCGCAGTTGGCGGCGGAGGGCGTCTACCTGCGCGACTACGCCGAATTGCCGGAGGCGGTCCGGGCGGATTTGCGGCGCTTCTTCGAGCGCGAGGTCTTCCCGGTGCTGACCCCGCTTGCCGTCGATGCCGGGCGACCGTTCCCCCACATCTCCAGCCGCAGCATCAACCTCCTGGTCGTGATCGGCGACGAACTCGGTGAGCGTTTCGCGCGGATCAAAGTGCCGCCGACATTGGCCCGCCTGGTGCCGGTGCCGCCCTCGGAGGAGGAGCGGGCGCACGAGCAGCGCACCACGCCGGTCGCGTTCACCTGGCTGGAGCAGGTCATCGCCGCCAACGTCGCCCTGCTGTTCCCCGGCAAGCAGGTCGTGGCGACCTATTTCTTCCGCGTCACCCGCAACGCCGATCTGGCGATCCGCGAGGCGGAGTCGGAGGATCTGCTGGAGACGATCGAGGAGAGCCTGGAGCATCGCCTCTTCGGCTATGTCGTGCGCCTGGAGGTGTCGGTCGAGACGCCGACCGCGACGCGCGTCTGGCTATGCGATCAGTTGGGGATCGGGCTGCCGGATGTCCACATCGTCGATGGACCGCTCGGGCTGACCGTGCTGTCCGAGTTGGGGCGGATCGATCGCCCGGACCTCAAGGATCCGCCGTTCGTGCCGATGTTGCCGCTGGAGTGGCCGCGCGACGGCAGCAATGTCCTCGACATCATCCGTCGGCGCGACGTGTTGCTGCACCATCCGTTCGATTCATTCGCGCCGGTGATCGACTTCGCGCGGGGCGGACTCGATCCGAACGTGCTGGCGATCAAGCAGACCCTCTACCGGGTCGGGGCCAACTCGCCGATCGTCGATGCGCTGCTGGAATCGCGCGACGACGATACCCAGGTCGCGGTGATGGTCGAGCTGAAGGCGCGCGGCGACGAGGAGAGCAACATCGGCTGGGCGCGCGCCCTGGAAGAGGCGGGGGTCCATGTGGCCTACGGGTTGTTCGGCCTGAAGACGCACTGCAAGCTGACCCTGATGGTGCGCCGCGAGGCCGACGGTTTGCGGCGGTACGCCCACCTGGGAACGGGCAACTACAACGCGCAGACCGCGCGGCTGTACACCGACTTCGGGCTCTTCACGTCCGATCCAGACATCTGCGCCGATGTCGCGGACCTGTTCAACTACCTGACTGGCTACTCGGCGCAGCGCGACTTCCGCAAGCTGCTGGTCGCGCCGATGAATCTGCGGCGGCAGCTCGTCGAGTCGATCGAGCGCGAAGCGACCTACGGCGAGCGAGGGCGGCTGATCTTCAAGACGAACGGCCTGATCGACGCGGAGATGATCGAGTCGCTCTACCGCGCGTCGCGGGCGGGCGTGCAGATCGACTTGGTCGTGCGGGGGGCGTGCTGCCTGCGACCCGGCGTGCCGGGCGTCAGCGAGAATATCCGGGTGATCAGCATCATCGGGCGTTTCCTCGAACACAGCCGGGTCTACTACTTCGCGCAGGGGGGGGCTGGCCCCGCCGAGGGGCGCGACCAGCTCTATCTCGGCAGCGCGGATCTGATGCCGCGCAATCTCAATCGCCGGGTCGAGGTGCTGTTCCCGATCGAGAATGCGGCGATCAAGGCGCAACTGCGCGACGAGTACCTGCCGCTCCTGCTGCGCGATAATGTGCGGGCGCGCGATCTCGGCCCCGATGGCGTCTATCAGCGCCGCAGCCCCGGCCCTGGGGAGTCGCCGATCGATGCGCAGGCGACGCTGCTGGCGGAAGCGCTCACCCTGGCGCGGCCTTGACATAGAAAGAGGTGAGGGTGCGAGTGCGGCCTGCTTGCCTTCAGGTACGCAGCGGTTGGCGACAGGATTGCTTCTGCGATAGACTCGGAGCAGGGGAGCGTAGGCGATAGACCCGAACAAGCCGATCGCGGGCGCGGTAGATGCGGGATAGCACCGCTCAAAGGTCGCGCTCATAAGGGGGGATATGCTCACCACGCTCGTGCGTTCAGCCAGCCTCGCGCTGTCCGGAATTATAGCCGGACTCTACGTCCGGGATAACATCTCCTACGCCGGGGTGAAGCGGCTGCCCGGCCCGCATTACGCGCGTTATCACCAGGAGCTCGATCGGGATTTCGCCAAGGCAATGCCGTTCGTCGGCGGCATGAGTCTCCTGGCGAGCCTCGCCACCGTGGCCGTGCCGCAGCCCGGTCGCCGTCGCGCGCTCTCCGCCGTGGCCCTGGGCTGCGGCCTCACCGAAGTCGCGCTGACCCTGGCCTGGGGCGTGCCCCTGAATAAGCAGGTGCAGACGTGGTCGGTCGAAGCACCGCCGGCGGAGTGGGCGGCGGTGCGCGATCGGTGGATGGTCGTCCATCGCCTGCGCACCGGCATCGGCCTCATCGGGCTGGGGTGCCAGATCGCCGCGACTATGCGGCCATAGCGCGCACCCCCGAGATTGTCGCAAACGCGCTGTGTCAAGGCTGCGCCAGAATGGAGGGACCGATGCGGATCACCGGGATCGAAACCTTTCTGTGCGCGGCGGGTTGGCGCAACTTCGTCTTTGTACGCGTCGCCACCGATGCCGGGTTGCACGGGTGGGGCGAGGCGACGCTGGAGGGTAAGGAGCAGACGGTCGCCGCCGCGATCCGTGAACTCGAACGCTACCTGGTCGGCCAGGACCCGGCCCAGATCGAGCGCCACTGGCAGCACATGTACGAGACGCCGTTTTGGCGCGGTGGGCCGGTACTCGACTCGGCGATCGCCGGGGTGGATCAGGCGCTCTGGGACATCAAGGGCAAGGCGCTCGGCGTGCCGGTCTACGAACTCCTCGGCGGCGCGGCGCACGACCGTATCCGCTACTATGCCAATGGCTGGTTCCATGGGGCGACCACGATCGAGGCTGTGGCCGAGGCGGCGCAGGCGGCCGTCGCGCGTGGGGCCACCGCGCTGAAGTGGGACCCGTTCGGGTCGGCCGGGCTGTTCATCGCCACCGAGGAGATCCGCACGGCGGTCGATTGCGTCGCGGCGGTGCGGGAAGCGGTGGGGCCGACGATCGATCTGCTGATCGAGGTCCATGGGCGACTCTCGCCGGCCAACGCCATCCGGGTGGCCCGGCAACTGGAGGCCTACGACCCGTTCTTCTACGAGGAGCCGGTGCCACCGGAGCATATGGCCGAGCTGGCCCTGGTCGCGCGCGCGACGAGCATCCCGATCGCCTCGGGGGAGCGGGCCTTCTCGAAGCACGACTTCCGCCCGATGTTCGAGCAGCAGGCGGTGGCCTATTGCCAGCCGGACCCCTGCCACGCGGGCGGCATCACCGAGATGAAGAAGATCGCGGCGATGGCCGAGGCGTACCACGTCGGCTTCGCGCCCCACAACCCGAACGGGCCGGTCGCCACGCGGGTCTGTCAGCACCTCGCCGCCGCCTGCCCGAACTTCACTATCCTGGAGTGGCTGCCGGAGGATGTCGAATGGTGCGACGCGGCGATGGGCAGCACCTTCGCGGTCGCCGCTGGCACCATGCCCCTGCCGACGGGGCCGGGCCTCGGTATCGAACTGGACGTCGAGGTGCTGCGCGCCCACCCCTACGCGCCGGTCGATATGAATCAGTACCTCGTGGAGCGGCGACTGACGCCTCGGCGCGCGCGGTGACGGGTGCGGTATATGCGGAACTCGCGGCGGGCGGCGATGGGTGTGACGGGGTGTGACGGGGTGCAACGGGGTGCGATTGGAGGACGGGATGAAGCGGGTGCTGATCACCGGGGCGGAGGGGCTGATCGGCTCGGTGCTACGCGAGCGTCTGGCCGACCGGTACGAGTTGCGTGCCCTGACTTGGCGAGCGGTGGAAGGTTTGGCGTCGCATGTCGGGGACATCGCCGATCTGGACGCGATCCGGCCCGCCTTCGCGGGGGTGGACGCGGTGATCCAGTTGGCGGGGCACGCGACGATGGATGCGACCTGGGAGCAGGCGCTGCACTCGAACATCATCGGCGTCCGCAATGTCTTCGAGGCCGCCGCCGAGGCGGGGGTCGAGCGGGTGGTCTTCGCCTCGTCGAATCACGCGGTCGGGCGCTTCGAGAATGACGGGATGCCGGAAATCTATCGCCCCGGCCAGACGGCCTTCCCGCTGGTCGATCACCGGGTGCCGTGGCGACCCGACAGCCTCTATGGCGTCAGCAAGTCGTTCGGCGAGGCAATCGGGCGCTATTACGCCGAGGTGCGCGGGCTGACCGTGCTCAGCCTGCGGATCGGCTCGGTCACGCCCGGCGACGATCCCGCCGCGCCGATCACCCCGCAGAGCGCCTTCTGGCTCGACCTGACCGACGAGGAGAAGCGCTGGCGACAGGCCGCGACCTGGCTGAGTCACCGCGACACCGCGCAGTTGGTCGGGCGCTGCCTCGACGCCGAGTTGCCGCGCGGCCACTTCGACATCTTCTACGGCGTCTCGAACAATGCCGGGCGCTTCTGGGATCTCAGCCACGCTGAGGAGGTGATCGGCTACCGCCCGGAGGATCGGGGGACGCCGCTGGGGTAGGGGCGGGCGGGCGATGGAGTGGTGACGCCGGGAAGGCAGGCGGTTGAAACCGCGCCTCGGGGCCTGCGGGCCACGAAACCCGCCTGCGCGGGTTAGGCTTGGCGCGCGTCCTAACCGCCGCAGGGCGGTTTCGTGGTGCCGCCGCACCCCGAGGCGCGGTTTCAACCGCCTGCCACAGCGTTGAAATCGTCCACGCAAAACGCTGCACCGCCCCGAAACGATGCTCGACCGGGTATGCCGTCGGGGCCGATGGTATACTCCTCGCAGCGGTGCCGCCGGGCCGTCCGTACCCTGTGTCCTGCGTTTTGGCCGAGCGCTGGGGAGAGCCATTGAGCGGACGCGATTCGGGAGCAGGCAGCGACATACCGCCCGAACAGGGGGTTGTGAGCGAAGCGGAGGGTTCGCCCGCGTTCGTACACCCGATGGAGGTGGAGTTCGCGCGCCTCCTCGACTTCTATCATATTCCCTGGCTCTACGAGGCGACCTCGTTCGCCCTCAATTGGTCCGGCGAGCAGGTGATCGAGATGTTCACACCGGACTTCTACCTCCCCGATCAGGACCTCTACGTCGAACTGACGACGATGCGCCAACGCCTGGTGACGCGCAAGCACCGCAAGCTGCGCCGCCTGCGCGAACTGTACCCCAGCATCAATGTCCGCCTCCTCTATAATCGCGATTATCACCAATTGATCGCCAGCTACGGCTACGGCGCGGTCGAGATCGCGTCGCTGCGTGAGGAGGAGATCGAGCGTATTCTGGTCAGTCGCGACGAGTTGGCTGCCCGCGTCGCGGCCCTCGGCGAGGAAATCTCGCGCGATTACGCCGATCGCGCCATCCTGCTGATCGGCGTGCTGAAGGGGGTCGTCTTCTTCATGGCCGATCTCGCGCGGACGATCAGTCGGCCGGTGGCGCTCGACTTCCTGGCCCTGGCCCGCCCGGCGCGCGACAGCGCCGAGCCGATGGTGCGCATCGTCAAGGATCTCGACCGCGATATCGTCGGCCAGCACGTCATCCTGGTGGAAGATGTGGTCAACACCGGGCTAACGCTCGATTTCCTGCTGAAAGAACTCCGCCAGCGCGAGCCGGCCAGTCTGGCCGTCTGCACGCTGCTGGACAAGGCGGAGCAGCGCGTCGTGCCGGTGCCGCTGGCCTATACCGGCTTCGCCATCCCCGATGAATTCGTCGTCGGCTACGGCCTCGACTACCGCGAGTTGCACCGCAATCTCCCGTTCCTGGCGGTCCTCAAGCGGCGGGTCTACGCGAGCGCGGAGGTGGACAGCTGGAACGCCGAACGCCTCGGTGTCGCGTCGGCGGGCGAGGCCAAGGTGGCGGATACGTCGCCGGTGGGCTGACCAGCGCCGGGCGCTCCAGCCGGTATACTGGCGGGAGTCTTGTGCGCGAACGCTGCGCCGCCGACGAGACGGCGCGTTATCGCTGTTATTGGTGGTATCGATGAGGTAGGGATGGGCATGCTCCCCAATCCGCTCAATGTTCCAGGACTGGAGCATGGCCGGGTCGAAGTCGATGATGTCTGGCTCCACTATGTGCGCGGCGGTGCGAACACGGCGGAGCCGCTGGTCCTGCTGCACGGCTTCCCCCAGAGCTGGCTGATGTGGCGGCTGATCCTGCCGGATCTGCTGGCGCGGCACCATGTCGTGGCGATCGATCTGCGCGGCTACGGCGACTCGGCGAAACCAGCCGGGGCGGGGGGCTACGACAAGGGGACGATGGCGCGTGACATCCGTGCGGTTGTCCGTGCGCTGGACCTCGCGGTGCCGGTCGTGATCGGCCACGACCGGGGGGGGCGGGTGGCGCGGCGTTACGCGTTGGACTATCCCGACGCGTTGCGCGGGCTGGCGCTGCTCGACATCCTGCCCGTCGAGTATGTCTACGACCGGTTGACCGCCGCCGAGATCGGCGAACGCTACTGGCACTGGATCTTCCACCTCGTCCCGGAATTGCCGGAGCGTTTGATCGACGGCCACGAGGAGGAGTATCTGGAACAGTTCTTCGCGCGGTCGCCGGACTTGCTGGCCCGACTCCGGGCCGATGGTTCCTGGCGCGAGTACCGGCGTTGCTGGCTCCAAGCGGGCGCGGTCGAGGCGGCGTTGAACGACTATCGCGCCACGTTCCGGCAGGACGTGCCGCACTACCGGGCCGCGCGGCAGTCGGGACAGCGGCTGGCTGCCCCGACGCTGATTCTGTGGGGGAATCGGGGCAATCTGGCGAATCAGCCGGTCCTCGACATCTGGCGGGAGGTCGCGACCGATGTGCGCGGCCAGGCCATCGCGCAATGCGGCCATTATCTCCCCGAAGAACAGCCGGAGGTGGTGGCGGCGCACCTGCTGCGCTTCGCCGAGGAACGCTTCGCGGCACGCTGAGGGGCGGGCCGACGACCGGATGGAGGGGCGGCATGGTGGACGAGCGGAGCGCGGCGGTGATCGCCGGGATCGAGGCGATCGGGCCGCGCTGGATCTTGCACCTCCCATCCAGCACGCTGAAGGCGATCGTCGGCCACTTCTTGGCGCGCGATGGCCAGGACGGCTTTCGCATCGCGCCGATCCCGCGTGAGGAGGAGGGGATCGGGATCCTCTCCGGCCTGGCCCTGGCCGGGACGCCCGCGCTGATGATTATCCAGGACAACGGGATCGGCAACCTGCTGACCGCCCTGAACACCTTCCCGCAGCCCTACCATCTGCCGCTGCTGGTGATCGTGGCGCGGCGCGGCGGCCTCGGCGAGTACAACAGCACGATCCACACGATCTCGGAGCGGAGCGAGGCGATCCTCGACGCGGCGGGGGTCCGCTGGTTTCAGCTCGACACCACGACCCCGCTCGCCGCATGGGCCGATACGATCGTCCGCGCCGAGCGGTTCGCCCACACGACCCACCGGCCGATCTTCGTGCTGGTGAACCTGATGGGCGGTTAGGGGGAGGACAGGTGATGGGGATGCTGAAGCCGCCGATGGAGCGACCGGACGCCTTGCGTATCGCGGATGCGGTCTTCGCCGACGATCCGATCGTGCTGACCCTGGGTGGCACGATCCGCGAGATGCTGGCGGTGGCTGGTCGCAAGGCGAACCATCTCTACGTGCTCGATGCGATGGGCTTGCCCGCGGCGATCGGGCTCGGGGTGGCGCTGGGCATCGCGCAGGATGCGCGGCACGAGTCGCTGCTGATCATCGAGGGCGACGGCAGCACCCTGATGGGCTTCTCGACTCTCAGCACGATCGGCTATCTGCGACCGGAGAAGCTGGTGCTGCTGATCCTCGATAATGGCGTCTATCTCGCCACCGGGGGGCAGCCGACCGCCGCCGCCGCGATCGACTTCGTGGGCGTCGCGCGGGCCTGCGGCTGGGCGGCGGCCCACGACATCGACAGCACGCCGGAGGTGTTACGCGCTGCGCTCATCGCCGCCCGCGCGGCGCGCGGCCCCATACTCCTGCGGCTGCGTATCGACACTGCCACCATTCCGACCGACTTTTTCCTGGCGGATCCGGTGCTGCTCGGGGCGGAGTTCTCGCGCTGGTTGCGTGGCGAACACTGACCGCGCGCCCAACCGCCCCCGCCAGTCGCTAACCTCGTGCGGGCGCGGCGGTCGTGTGTTGCGCCGCGTGCCATGCCGCGACGTTCGCCTCGAGTTGACGGGCGTGGAGTTCCAGGTGTTCGGCATAGATCAGGAGCCAGTCTTCGACGCCGTACCGCCCCGATTCGCTATGCCGACCCGCGCGCTCCCAGGCGGCGTCCGCGAGTCCCGCCAAGAGCGGGGCGGTCATGGCGCGAACCGCCTCGATCGCCGCGAAACACGGCGCGAGCGGCAGGGCGTGATAGTCGAAGGTGGTGGCCCAGCGATCCTGGTCGTAGCCGACGATCTGCACCTCGCGCTCGGCCAGGAGGTAGCGGATCCGGCTGGCGCTGGTGGTCTCCGAATCGCCGCAATGGACGACGATCTCATGCGCGGACCACGCATCGGGTGCGGGTCGCCACTGGCGCGCGGCGTCTGGTACGTCCTCGAACGCGGCCAGCAGGCGTCGTGGCCCGGCGGCGTATCGGTCGAGCAGCGCGACTCGTCGAGCCGGTGCGAGCATCGGTGGCTCCTTTCGGTGAGGCGGCGGGAATGATCATGGCGCGAACGATCACGGCGGAAGGATAGCACCGACTGGCGAGGCTGTCGGTTGCCGGGGAGGCAAAAAAGCCCGGCGGCGCGAAAGCGCCGCCGGACCTTTTACGGATTGCTTGGACTGGGCTGGCGACTATCGACCGCGCCCGAAGGTGAGGTTGATAAGGTCGCCGCCGCCGCTGCCCCAGCCGCCGCCGGTGCTCGGCAGGCCGGGCATCGGCTGGCCGGGCGTCGGCTGGCCGGTGGGGGGCGTCAGGAAGGGGGTGACGATCGCGATCACTTCGGCCGGGGTGCGCGCGGTCTGGAAGGCCTCGGGGGCGAAGAGATCGCTGCCGGGGGCGACCAGATCGGCGAGCGCCGCCGCGTGCTCCGCCTCGACCGCGTGGATCGAGAGGGCCGCCTCGAGGACGTCGAAGTTCTTGATGCTGCCAGCCGCGCCGAGGTAGGCGCTGACGCCGACCGCCTCGACAACCTGGAAGAAGGCGATGATGTCGGCCGGGGCGGTCGGCACCGACGAGAAGTTGAAGGTCGGGATTCCCACCGGCTTGCCACCAAGCTTGGGGATGGTCGCCAGCAGGGCGTCGACATGATCCTGCTCCTGCTGCCCGAAGGCGCGGAAGTAGGTGTTGGCGCGACCGGTGAGGACGCCCGCAGTGTTGATGGCGCGGTAGGCGGCGGCCTCGAGGTACTCGAGGGTCAGCGCGTAGTTCAGGATCTCCACGTCGCTGTCGAGCGGGCCCGCCGCCGCATCGGCGCTGGGGGTGAACGTCGGCAGGCCGACGAGCGAGAGGGCCGCCGCGCCCGCACCGAGGGCCACGCCGCCCTGCAAGGCCGCGCGCCGCGTGAATCGCTTGCTCAGGCTCTGGGCTACCAGTTGATTGAGGGCCATGTGTGCTACTCCTTCTATCGGTTGCGACCACGCGCCGGGCGGTGCCGCATATCGTCGCCTTCTATCGTGCCGGTGTGCCCGCTACGTACCCGTTACGCGATGGGCGCGCCGTGGCTACTGGGCCGGGCCGAGGACCGGGCCGACAGCGGCGAGAACATCGGCCGGCTTGGTCACCGCCTCGAAGGCCTTCGGGGTCGGGTTTGCGTTCGGGTCGACTAGGGCGTTGATCAGGCCGGTGTGCCGCGCCTCGACCGCGACGATCGAGCCGGCGACGCCGAGGATGGTCTTGCTGGTGATCTCGCGGGCCGCGCCGTTGTAGGCACCGACGCCGGTCGCCTCCAGGATAGCGGCAATCTTGAGGATACCGGCCTGGGTGCTCATGTCGCCGAGCTTACTGAAGTCGTAGGACGCGCGCGCCTTCACCGGGGTGGCACCACCCTGGCTCAGCCCCTGGCTGATCGCCTGGACATGGGCGACTTCGTGATCGCGGATGACGGTCAGATACTTCAGCACGTTGCCGGTGAGCTTGCCACCCGCGACGACCTGCACGTAGAACGCAGCCTCGAGATGCTCCAGCGTCAGCGCGTAGTTCAAGACCTCGACATCATCCTTGAAGAATGGGGCAGTCATGGTTTTCTCCTTCTCCATCTCTCGCGACTTGCGGTAGCTGTTTGCCACCAGGGCATCACCGTGGACTCGTTTCCCTCAATCCTCGGAACACCTCCTGCCGTCTCCGCAACGTGCCTGTGCTTGATGGCGACGTACCGTGAGCATTTGGGGGGCCGCTGGGCCTTGGCTCCTCACCTCCCTCGCCCATTACAGCCTTACTACGCATCAGTGCTCGGGTTGGATCAATGGGACCGTCGATGCGCCCCGCTGAACCCTCCACGACTCATTCCGCAGGAAGCCAACACTTCCAGTGGCGTCGCGAGCAACTGTTCGCGCTGTCGGGCAAAAAAAGGGCGAGCGAGGAAACACCACTGTAAAAACTCCCCTCATTCCCGAGTGTACGGGCAGTTGGTAAACGTGCTGGTAAACACAAGTCTCAGAGGGGTGACAATTGTTTCGATAGCTGGGCGAATATTCGACAAGAGGTGGCAAGCGTTGGCGACGGTGCCTTTTTCGGTGCTGCGGGCGTACTATTGGGAATAGTCAACCGCATTTCCAGCGTACGGGGATCCCGACCACGCCCCAGTAGCTACGGGCAAGGGCGAGCGGGCACCTCCTTGGGATGGTGCATAGGCTATACTTGGGAATCCCGCATGGCGGATGCGCGCGCGGGCGTGCCACATGGCGCGCGCGCTTGCGAGGCGGTAGACGTCTGGGGTGTGGGCCAGCGCCGCCCGACGGCGCCGCGTTGGCACCGTAGCGGGGGGGCGGCGACTTTTGATCCAATTCGATGTGACCTCCGTAACAATAGGTGAGGAACAGCCCGTTGAGTAACGGTGCAACAGGCACGGCGGAAACCACCGACGACGCCTTGCTCGCGGCGATCCAGGGGCGCGACGAAAGTGCCATCGCCGCACTCTACGACCGCTATGGCGGGTTGGCCTTCGGACTCGCTTACCGGATCCTCGGGGAGCGTAGCGCCGCAGAAGATGTCGTGCAGGATGCGTTCCTCGGGGTGTGGCGGCGGGCGGTGAGTTTCGAGGCGGGCCGTGGCAGCGTCCGCACCTGGCTCCTCTCCATCGTCCATCACCGGGCGATCGATCGCTTGCGCGGTGTCGCGGGGCGAGCGCGGCTCGATGTGCCGATCGACGACTTCGAGCGCGTGTTCGCGGTCGGGGATGCGTGGGGCGAGGTGGAGGTTCGGGTGCAACGCGAGGTGCTGCAGAAGTGCCTGGTCGAATTGCCCGAAGCGCAGCGGCAGACGATCGAGATGGCGTATTTCAGCGGCTATACCCAGCAAGAGATCGCTTCCGCGATGAGCGTACCGGTGGGAACGGTCAAAGGGCGTCTGCGAATCGGCCTGCAGAAGATGCGGTCGATGCTGCAAGGGGCTGGAATTGAACAGCAATGAGCGGGCAGAGAATATCCGACGCACGAGCAATCGATGTCAGCGCGTGCCCATTCGACGAGCAGGGCTTCCCGGCCGCGTTCGCCCTGGCGGCCCTCGATGGCGATGACCTGACCACGTTCCGCGCCCATCTGCCGGGGTGCGCGATCTGCGAGGCCACGCTGCACGAGTGCCGTGTCACGGTGACGCAATTGCCGCTGGCGGTCGACCCCGCCGAACACCCCGCACCCTCGTCGGCGTTGCGTGCGCGCCTGTTGGACGCGGTGGCCGCCGAGCGCGGCACGGCGCGCGATGTGCCGCCACCGCTCTCGCTGTTATCGCGCGCGCCCCGTCGCCTGCCCCAAGCGTATGCGGTGGCGGCGGTCCTCCTCCTGGCCTTCGGGCTGGGGCTGCTGGGGTGGAATCTCAACCTCCAACGGGAGGTGGTGCAGGCGCGGGCCGAGCGCGACCGGGCGCAGCAGGCGTTGGTGGTCACGCGGTGGCAACTCGCCGCTGTCGGCCCCGGCTCGCCGATCACCGGCGAGGTCGTCTATCTGCGGGATCGGCAGCAGGCGATGGTGGTGGTGAACGGGCTCCCCGCGTTACAGTCCGGGCAGGTCTATCAGGTCTGGTTGGTGAAGGACGGCAGCCCCCCCGTGCCCCAGACGGTGTTCCTGACGCAGACGACCGGTGTGCAGGCGAATCTCGATCAGTATCAAACCCTGGCGATCACCGTTGAACCGGGGCCGAGGGGCAGCGCGGCCCCGACCACCCCGATTCTCGTCACGGGGAGCCTGAATTAAGTCCGGCTCACCTGTACCGTTATTGGTCGGGCCGTACCGCCAGCGTATGGCGGTGCGGCCCGACTATTTGCGTTGAGGGTGGCTGAGGTGTCCCCACGCCTCTCCATCTGTACGTACAGACGGGGATGCGGTACAATCGCCCGTGCCAGGGGTGGAGTTGCGGGCAGGCCCACCGTTATGAGCCTGGTGCGGGATGCGAAACGACCAATGGAGAGCGCGCGATGATGGAGCGACCGCCCCCGTCGGCTGTGCGCGCGCGCCGGGATGAAGCGGTGGCGCGTCACGACAGCGCCGGGGAGCCGCTGCTGCCGCCCGATGCCGTACTCGAAGGCGAGTATCTCGCGAACGACGCCGCGCCGCTCGCCGCGCGTCAGGCGACAGCGGCCTGGACGGTGCGCTTGCTCTCGTTTGTGTTCGCGGTGCTCGAGATCCTGATCGCGCTGCGGGTACTCTTGAAGCTGATCGCGGCGAACCCGGAGAGCGGCTTCGCGCGATTCATCTATGGGGCGACTGGCCCGCTGATCGCCCCGTTCAAGAACCTCGTCGCCAGCCCGACTGCCCGCAACGGCGCGGCGCTGGAGGTGTCCTCGCTGCTGGCGATCGTGATCTATCTGCTCCTCAACTGGCTGCTCGCGCGCCTCTTGCTGCTGCTGATCGAGCGACCGGACGGCCTGGGGCGTCGCCTGCGCGCCCAACGATGAGCGTTCAGCGCCCGCCGTGTCGGGTGGCCCACTCGCGCGCGTGCGTGCGTGCCCAGCGATCTGCCGCCTCGATACTCTCCGGCGAGACTTCCGCCGGGCCGCTGTAGGCGTCCAGCGACGCGTCGATCAGGCGGGGGATAGCGGTGAAGGCGATGTCGCCGCGCAGGAAGGCCGCGACCGCTTCGTCGTCGGCGGCGCTGAGCACGGTCGGTAGGAGGCCACCGGCGCGTCCGGCCTCGTAGGCGAGCCGCAGGCAGGGGAAACGGTCGCGGTCCGGGTCCTCGAAGGCCAGTGCGCCGACCTGTCGCAAATCGAGGCGGGGGAACGGCAGATCGAGGCGCTCGGGATAGGCGAGGGCGTAGGCGATCGGCACGCGCATGTCCGGCGCGCCGAGCTGCGCCAGGATCGCGCCATCGGCGTATTCGACCAGGCTGTGGACGATACTTTGGGGGTGGATCAGCACGTCGATCTGCTCGAAGGGCAGATCGAAGAGCCAGTGCGCCTCGATGACCTCCAGCCCCTTATTCATCAGCGAGGCGGAGTCGATCGTGATCTTGCCCCCCATCGTCGGCCAGGTCGGGTGTTTGAGCGCTTCCTGTGGCGAAACGGCGGCCAACGCCTCGGCGCTGTGCCGACGGAAGGGGCCCCCGGAGCCGGTGACGATCAGTCGGCGCACCTGGCCCCGACCGGGCGAACCCTGGAGGCATTGCCAGAGGGCGCTATGCTCGCTGTCGATCGGGCGGATGGTGATGCCGCGCGCGCGCGCGGCGGCGACGACGAGCGCGCCCGCGCAGACGATCGTCTCCTTGTTGGCGAGCGCGAGTTCCTTGCCCGCAGCGAGCGCCGCCAAGGTGGGGCGGATCGCCGCGTGACCGGAGGTCGCCACCACGACCAGATCGGCTTCCGGCACCGTCGCGGCGGCCAGCAGTCCCTCGCGCCCGACCAGCAGGCGATCGGGCGGGAAGGCCACCTCGGCCCGGTTCGACTCATCCTCGATTGCCACGAGCAGCGGCGCGAAGCGGCGAATCTGCTCGTTGAGGAGGTCGATGCGCCCGCCGCCCGCCGCCAGCGCGACGATCGAGAAGCGTTCGGGTTGGGCGGCGATGACGTCCAGGGTTTGCGTGCCGATCGAGCCGGTGCTGCCGAGGAGCGCGATCCGCGTCGGCCGCGCGGGTGTGGCGGCTGGTCCAGCGTCTGTCACGTCGGTATCCCTCCCTGCGGTTTCGTGGCCTCTCCGCCCAGCGGCTCGCCCGTCGGGTCGCCCGCTCGGGTCAGGTGAACGCCCGCGCCAGGTAGTAGGTGGCCGTGGCAACGACGAGCAGGCTGTCGAGCCGATCGAAGACCCCGCCATGGCCGGGGATCAGGGCGCTGCTATCCTTCACGCCCGCCTGACGCTTCACCAGCGATTCGGCGAGGTCGCCGAACTGGCCGAGGACACTCAAGAGGAGACCAACCACGGCGGCCGCGCCCAGGCCGAGCGGCAGCTTGAAAGCCAGGACGCAGGCGATGGCGGCGAGGCAGCCGCAGATGAGTCCGCCGAGCGCGCCTTCGACGCTCTTGCCGGGGCTGATCGCCGGGGCGAGCTTGTGTCGCCCGATGGCGCGTCCGACCACGTACGCCCCCACATCGGTGAGCCAGGCGACGATCTGGGCCAGCAGGTACCACCCCAGGCCGAGCGCCGTGACCACACCCTCGCGATATTGCCAGATCCCTGCGGCGTCGATCCGGTCGATGAATGAGCCGAGCGGGCCGTGCAGATCGCGCAGCAGGATGAAATGGACCGCCGGGAGGGCGACATAAAGGGCCGCGACAACGGTCAGCGCCCAGTCGGTGAGGGCACCGCGCAGATCCTCGCGGAACATGATCGCCAGCAGCGGCACGAACACGCAGGCGGCGAGGAGGCCCGGTGCCCAGCGATCCCAGCGCTGGAAAAACGCGGCACCGAGCAGCACGGCGAGGACCAGATAGCCGAAACCGGCCAGCGGGCGGTGCCCCGCATGGCGCAGCATCGCGTCGAATTCGTGGGCGATCAGGGCGAAGATCAGCGCGATCAAGGCGATGAAGACATACCGCCCCAGGAAGGCCGGGCCGAGTGTCAGCGCGACGATGAAGATCGAGCTGATCGCGCGCTGACGCAGCACCATCGCCTCCAAACCAGCGCCTCAGACACCCCTGGGGGGACACGGCGGCGATGCACGAAGGGCGGGCGAGATGGCGCGGGCGACGCGCCCCGAGCGCGCCTCGCCCGCCTCGCTCAGCCCGGCCCCCGCAGGCCGGGCGTGGCCTCGCGTATCGCCTGGTTCGCCAACTCGTCGCAGCGATTGTTCTCGGCGTCGTTGGCGTGGCCCTTGGTCCAACGCCAGGCGACGTCGTGCCGACCGGTCTGGGTCAGGAGTTCCTGCCACAGCTCGGCGTTCTTCACCGGCTGCTTGTCCTTCGTCCGCCAGCCATTGCGCTGCCAGCCGACGATCCACGCGGTGATGCCATTCTTGACGTAGGCGCTGTCGGTGACCAGGGTCACGCGGCAGCGGCGGTTGAGCGCGCGCAGCCCCTCGATCGCGGCGCGCAACTCCATCCGGTTGTTGGTGGTGTCGGGCTCGGCCCCGCACAGTTCGCGGCGATGCTGCCCCGCCAGCAGGACCACGCCCCAGCCGCCGGGGCCGGGATTCCCCTTACATGCGCCATCGGTGTAGATCGTCACCGGCGACGGCGAGGTGGCCTGCTCGGCGGTGGGGATGGGAACCGGCGTACTCGTCACGGGCGCTCGTCCGTGGCACTCGTCGGCTCCGGCGCGAGTCCGCCGAATTTGCGGACCCGCTGCGCGTAGACCGCCGCCGCCTCGCGCAACTCGTCGGCCCCGAAATCGGGCCAGTTCACCGGGGCCGACCAGTACTCGGCGTAGACCGCCTGCCAAGGGAGATAGCCGCTGAAACGGAACTCCCCGGCGGTGCGGATGATCAGGTCCGGGTCGGGCAGGGCGTGTGTGTGCAGATATTGGGCGAACAGCGCCTCGTCGAGCAGGGTGGGGTCGACGTGGTCCTCGAGGAGGCGCTTCACGGCGTGCAGGATCTCGGCCCGCCCGCCGTAATTGAAGGCCAGCGTCAGGACGATGCGGTCGTTATCGCGGGTGCGCTCGATCGCGCCGATCACCGCCGCCGCGAGTTGCGGATCCAGCCCTTCGAGCGAGCCGATATGGCGCAACCGCGTCCCCTCCTGGTCGAGTTCGTCCAACTCGCGCTCGATCGACCGGGCGATCAGCGAGATGATCGTCTGCACCTCGTCCGCAGGGCGATTCCAATTCTCGGTCGAGAAGGCCCAGAGGGTCAGGTATTCGATGCCGAGTTCGACGGCGGCGCGGACGATCCGGCGGATGTTCTCGGTGCCCGCGTCGTGGCCGAACGTGCGGGGCAGGCCCCGCGCCTGCGCCCAACGCCCATTGCCATCCATGATGATCGCCACATGGCGCGGCACGCCCCCCTGAGGGAGCGGCGGCAGCGCCCCGCTTTGCATCCGCTCGGTTGTGTCCATGGGACCCCTCTGGGGGAGACGTAAGGCGTGAGTCGTGAGACGTGAGTCGTGAGTGGAGGTTCGCCGCACGGCGCGGTGCCCGGATACCACCGCGCAGCCACTCACGACTCACGACTCACGTCTCAGATCTGCATCACGTCGCGCTCTTTGTCCTTGCCGATCTGATCGGACTGGGCGGTGAACTTGTTGGTGAGGTCCTGGATCTGCGTCTCGGCGCGACGCTCATCGTCCTCGGTGATCAGCTTCTCTTCCTGGTATTCCTTGGCCTGATTCATCGCGTCGCGCCGGATGTTGCGCACGGCGACCTTGGAGTCCTCGACCTTGGTGTGGACGACCTTGACCATCTGCTTGCGCCGGTCCTCGGTCAGTTGGGGGATCGCGATGCGGATCATCGAGCCGTCGCTCGACGGGTTCAGCCCCAACTCGGACTTGCGGATGGCCTTCTCAATCGCGCCGATCGTGCTCTTGTCCCACGGCGTGATCGTGATCAGGCGCGCTTCCGGGGCGGCGATGTTCGCCAACTGGTTCAGCGGCATCTCGGTCCCGTACTGCTCCACCGTGATCCGATCAACGAGCGATGGTGCGGCGCGACCGGTGCGCACGGCGGTCAGCTCGCGCTGCAACGCCTCCATCGCTTTCTCCATACGGGTCCGGGCATCGGCGATTATTTCCTCGATCATCGCTCCCCCATCTTCCTGCGGGCCTTCTCGGACGCTGCTTCAACGCGCCGTGTGGTCTGCGCGCGGGCGGTGCGTGCCCGGGGCTACGACGCCCCCGCATCCGCTACACCCTCCATACCCGACGCCCGAGCCGAGACGATCGTGCCGATCGGCTCGCCACGCGCGGCCCGGACGATGTTGCCGGGCTGGTTGAGATCGAAGACGATGATCGGCGTCCCATTGTCCATGCAGAGCGAGAGCGCCGAGGCATCCATCACGCGCAGATTGCGCCGCAGGGCCTCCAGGTAGGTGATATGCGTGAAACGCTCGGCCGCAGGATCCTGGCGCGGATCGGCGCTGTAGACGCCGTCCACCCCGTTCTTCGCCATCAGCAGCACCTGTGCGCCGATCTCGACCGCGCGCAGGGCGGCGGCGGTGTCGGTGGTGAAGTAGGGATTGCCGGTGCCTGCCGCGAGGATGACGACGCGCCCCTTCTCCATGTGCCGGATCGCCCGGCGGCGGATGTAGGGTTCGGCGACCGCGTGCATGTCGATCGCCGTCTGGACGCGGGTGTGGATGCCGGTCCGTTCCAGCGCGTCCTGGAGAGCCAGCCCGTTCAGCACCGTCGCCAGCATCCCGGCGTAGTCGGCGCTCGCGCGGTCCATGCCGGAGGACGCCGCCGAGATGCCGCGCCAGATGTTGCCGCCACCGACGACGACCGCGACTTGCACGCCCATCGCGCACACGCTGGCGATCTCCCCGGCGATCAGGTTGAGTACCTCCGGATCGATGCCGTAGGGCTGATTGCCCATCAGCGCCTCGCCGCTCAACTTGAGCAGGACTCGCGCGTAGCGCGCGCCCATCACCTGCTTCGGCCTCTCGTCGTCGGCCATCACTGCTCCTCGCGTCGCGTCGCCCGCCACTGACGGCGACGCCCCCCCGGCGAACGGGGAGGCGTCGGGTCTCGGGCTTACGAAGCGGCGGTTGCGGCGTCGCTCGGGGTGATCGCCTGCTCGCTCTTGCCCAGCTCGTAGCGGACGAAGCGGCGGACGACGATGTTCTCGCCCAGGGTGGCGATCCCTTCCTTGACCATGTCGCCGATCGTCCGCTTGCTGTCGCGAATATAGGCCTGATCGAGCAACGCCTGATGGTCCGGGTCATCCGCCGCGATCTCGGCCGGTCGTTCGCTGGCATCGATGTAGCGCGGGGACATCGACGCGACCTGCATCGCCAGCTCTTTCGCCAGCGAACGGAACGCCTCGTTGCGCGCGACGAAGTCGGTCTCGCAGTTCAACTCGATCAGGGCACCGATGCGCCCGCCATGGATGTAGGACTCCACGAGCCCCTGGTTCGCGGTGCGGTCGGACTTCTTGCTCGCCTTCGCGATGCCGCGCACGCGCAGCAGCTCCGCCGCCTGATCCTGATTGCCGGCGGTCTCCTGGAGCGCGTTGCGGCACTCGATCACGCCAGCGCCGGTGCGCTCGCGCAGTTTCTTTACCTCGGCAGCGCCGAACCCCGACATCGCTTCTTCCTCCCCTGCTCCGATTCGGCAGCGCGGGTCATCCCGCGCCGCCGTGGATATGCTGTTTCCGCGCTCCCGATCGACCTACGCCTCGACGATCGGTGCCGGTGCCGACACGGCGGGGGACTCGTCGCCCCCTGCGGCCTCGTCGATGCTCCCCGCGCCGTCCACGGCGGGCGGCACATCGAGCATCTCGGCGAACGTGAGGTCGTCCGCGCCGCTGATGCCGCGCCCTTCGAGCGCGGCGGCGGCGATCCGGTTGACGATCACGCGGATCGAGCGGATCGCGTCGTCGTTGGCCGGGATCACGATGTCGACCTGGTCGGGGTCGCAGTTGGTGTCGACCATCCCCATGATTGGGATGCCGAGCCGCAGCGCCTCGGCGATCGCGTTCTGTTCGCGCTTCGGATCGACCACGAAGACGATCGCCGGGAGGCGATCCATCTCACGAATGCCGCCGAGCATACGCTGAAGCTTGTCGTACTCGTGCTGCTGCTTGATCTGCTCGACCTTGGGCAGCAACTCGAAGGTGGTGCCGCGCATCTGCGTCTCCAGGTTGCGCATGTAACGCAGCCGGGCGCGGATCGTCACGAAGTTGGTCAGCGTGCCGCCGAGCCAGCGCTGGTTGACGTAATGCTGGCCGCTCCGCTCCGCCTCTTTCTTGATCACGTCCTGCGCCTGCTTCTTCGTGCCGACGAAGAGGATACGCCCGCCCCGGCGCGTCACCTCGGCGACGCGCTCGGCGGCGCTGTCGAGCAGCTTCACCGTCTGCTGGAGGTCGATGATGTGGATCCCGTTGCGCTCGGTGAAGACGTAGGGGGCCATCTTCGGGTTCCAGCGCTTCTTCTGGTGGCCGAAGTGGACGCCCGCCTCCAGGAGCCGCGTCAGCGATACGCGCTCCGCCTCGGGGTCCATCGGGCTGACGGGGCGTGCCGGTACTGTGTCAACCAAGGGTCATCCTCCCGTTGTGTTATGCACCCGCGTCCGTCAACCCGACCGTGAATCCGCACCCGCCACACGGCGATACCACGGACACACCACGGCCAGTCAGGACGCGTGTTATTCAACGCGAACAAACTGTTGCGTCGGGGACAAGTATAGCATATCGCGGTGGGGCTGGCGGCGAGCGTCAGGCGGTGAGGGTGAAGCCGACGTAGCCGCTGGCCGCCACCCCGGCGCAGCGGTCGCGGTAGGCACCGACGCCCCCGACGTAGGGCATGAAGACGCGCGGCTTGCCGGGGATGTTCGCGCCCATGTACCACGAGTCGGCGAGCGGGTAGAGGGTGCCGTCGCCGACCTCGTTGACGTGCGCCACCCACGCCTCCTGCGCTGTGGGGGTCGCCTCGATGACCGCGAGATCTCGTGCGTGCAGATGGGCGAGGCAATCGGCGATCCACTCGATGTGCTGCTCGATCGAGACGATCATGTTGCTGAGGACCGAGGGGCTGCCCGGCCCGGTGATGGTGAAGAGGTTCGGGAAACCAGCGACCGCCAGGCCGAGGTAGGTGCGCGGGCCGTCGGCCCACGCCTCTTGCAGCGTTCGACCGCCCCGGCCACGGATGTCGATCCGCAGCAGGGCCCCGGTCATGGCATCGAAGCCGGTGGCGAAGACGATGCTGTCCAGCGGGTATGACGCGGCCCGCGTTCGCACCCCCTGCGGTGTGATCGCCACGATCGGCGCATCCTTGACCTCGACCAGGGTGACATTGTCGCGGTTGAACGTCTCGTAATAGGCGCTATCGGCGCAGAGGCGCTTCGTGCCGAGCGGGTAGTCCCGTGGCGACAGCGCCTCCGCGATCACCGGATCGTGGACTGCCGCGCGGATCTTGGCGCGGAAGAAGTCGGCGGCGGTCTCGTTGGCGGCCCGATCGGTCCCCAGGTCGGCGAAGGCCGAGGTGAAACCGAGCCCGCCGTGCGCCCAGCGCATCTCGTAGGCGCGCTGTCGCTCGGCGGCGGTGACCGCCAGGGCGGATTTTTCCGCGTTGTCGGTCGGCGGGGTCACGAAGCCGGCGCGCGAGGCGCGCGCCTCGCGCCGGTGTTCGGCGTAGTTCGCCTTCAGTCGCCGCTCGTGGTCTGGATCGAGCGGGGCATTGCGCGTCGGCACGCTGAAGTTCGGGGTCCGCTGGAAGACGTAGAGGTGGGCGGCCTGACGGGCGATGACCGGGATCGACTGGATCGCGGACGAGCCGGTGCCGATCACGCCGACCCGCTGGCCGGTGAAATCGATCTGCTCGTGCGGCCAGTTGCCGGTGTGGTACCACCGGCCCGCGAAGGTGTCCAGCCCCGCGAAGGACGGCACCTGGGAGGTGGAGAGGCAGCCGGTCGCCATGATGCAGAAGCGCGCCGACACCCGCTCGCCCCGCTCCGTCTCGATCGCCCAGCGATTCGTCGCCTCGTCGAAGATCGCCGCCGTCACGCGCGTGGAGAACCGGATGTCCCGGCGCAGATCGAAGCGGTCCGCGACATGGTCGATGTAACGCAGGATCTCCGGCTGGGCGGCGTACCGCTCGGTCCAGCGCCATTCCTGTTGCAAGTCCTCCGAGAACGAGTAGGAGTAGTCCAAGCTCTCGATGTCGCAGCGCGCGCCCGGATAGCGGTTCCAGTACCAGGTGCCGCCGACGCCCGCCCCCGCCTCGTAGACCCGCGCTGTGAGCCCGAGTCCGCGCAGGCGATGCAGCATATACAGCCCCGCGAGCCCCGCGCCGATGACGACCGCGTCGATCTCGCGAGGCGTGGCGGTGGCGCCGACGGGCGGGCGCTGTTGCGAATCGGCCATTGGCGGCATCCTCCTGACGATGGTGCGCCCGTGGACGCTTCATGCACTCGTGGGGGGAGTGCGGTTGGCGGGGAGGAGGCGACGGTGAAGATGCTCGGTGCGCCTATCGTTACGCCCATCGTGACGCTCACTATAAAAGGTGGCGTGGGGATCGGCAAGCGCGACCGTGGTCATGTGTGCGGGTGCGGCTCAACGTGTAGGGCCTGGCGGCGGCGACCGAAGGGAGGCGCGGATGCTTCGCGGCGGCTCAGCATGACAGATCCAAGGTGATGGGCACCCGCGTACGTGGCGGCCACCCAGAACGCCATCGGTCGGCCCACAACCTATGGGATTGTCATGCTGAGCCGCCGCGAAGCATCCGCGCCAACAGCCAGGGGAGGCCAACCGACATCTCGATGCCGAGGTGGCCCGCCGCACTATCCAGGCTGAGCCATGGAAGACGTTGGTCCATATCCTTCGCGCCCCCGCTGATTGACGCGTCGCCCACGGCGCTTCTATAGTACAGACAATACAGACGAGGTGGACACTTTTCCGCCCGGCAGGGGCCGTAATCGCGCGCCAGCATTCGCGCAGGCAATCCTACGGCGTGCGCTGATGAGAGGTGGTGTTGTGGAGGACTTCTTACCCGCAGGCAAGTTGCCGGGTGCCTTGCTGGAACGCCTCCTGGCGCGCTATGCCACCCCCGACGCGCGCCTGATCATCGGGCCGGGTGTGGGGCGCGATGCGGCGGCGATCGCGCTCGACGACCGGCGCGCGATGGTCGTCAAGACCGATCCGATCACCTTCGCGACGGCGGAGATCGGGTGGTATCTGGTGCATGTCAATGCCAACGACCTGGCTTGCCTGGGGGCGACGCCGCGCTGGCTGCTGGTGACGGCGCTGCTGCCGGAGGGGCGCACGACGCCCGCGCTGGTCGAGGGCATCTTCGCGGAACTGCACGCGGCCTGCGCGCCGCTGGGGATCACGCTGGCGGGCGGGCATACCGAGATCACGCAGGGGCTCGATCGGCCGATTTTGGTCGGCACCCTCCTCGGCGAGGCCGACCGGGCGAGCCTGCTGCACCCCGGTGGGGCCGCCGTGGGCGACCTCCTGATCCTCACGAAGCGGCTGGCGGTCGAGGGGACGGCGTTGATCGCGGGCGAGCGCGAGGCGGAGGTCGCGGCGCGGCACGGCGCGGCCTTCGCGGCGCGCTGCCGGGCGTTCTTGCACGAGCCGGGGATCAGTGTGGTGCGCGACGCGACGATCGCGCGCGCGGGCGGCGCGACCGCGCTGCACGACCCGACCGAGGGCGGACTGGCGACCGGCCTGCGCGAATTGGCGCAGGCGGCGGGGCTCGGCCTGCTGATCGAGGGGGACGCCATCCCGATCTATCCCGAGACGGCCCGCCTCTGCGCCGACTACGGGCTCGATCCGCTGGGGCTTATCGCCTCGGGCGCGCTGCTGATCGCGGCCCCGCCCGCCGCCGCGCCCGGCATCGTCGCCGCCCTCGACGCCGCCGGGTTGGCCGGGACAGTGATCGGCACGTTGACCGCGCCGGAGCGCGGGATGTGGCTGCGCCGTGGCGCGCGACTCGTGCCGCTGCCCGAGTTCGCCGTCGATGAACTCGCCCGGCTTTTCGCCGCGCCGGTCGGTTCGTGAGCCGCTGGCCGCACTTGCAACCCCGTGGGGTCGGGGTTCCATGTCCAGAGCGCCGCGCTGGGCCACGCTGATGCCCGGCAGATCCGACGGCGACAGCGGTTCACCCTGCCGCGACGAAAGCGTGGAGAAACGTCCGGGTGTGCGCCGCGTATAAGCGTGTAGCGAAGTCACCCCCGGTATGCGCGCAATACAGGCGCGTGATACGTGCGCGATGCAATGAAACCAGCGGAGAACGCAGCCATGAGCGCCCGTTGTCGCCCTCGTTTCGTCCCCCGGTCCCTCGTGCTGACCGTGCTGACCGTGTTCCTGATCGCCTGTAGTGGCCCGGCCACGGCCACACCGACGCTGATACCGCGCGCCACCACGGTCGCGACCAGCGCGCCGGAGGCCTCACCCGGTGTGGCGGGGGCTTCGCCCACCGCGCCGCGAGCTTCGCCCACCGCGTTTCCCGGCACGCCAACGGTGGCGTTGATCGTGATGCCGAACGGGACGGTGGTCTTCGGCGCGGAGGCGAGTGGCGGTTGGTCGGCGGCCGGCTCGCTCGCCACCGCGCGCGCGGGCCACACCGCGACCTTGCTGCCCGACGGGCGGGTGCTGGTCGCCGGTGGCGAGGGCGGCGCATCCGGCGGGGGCACCGCCCTCGGGAGCGCCGAGATCTACGACGCACAAGGGAACCGCTGGTCCGGTGCGCCGACGATGAGCTTGGCGCGTCGGGGGCACACCGCCACGCTCCTGACGAGTGGACAGGTGCTGTTCGTTGGCGGCGACGCCAATCGCCCCAGTATGCCGCTGGCGACCACCGACGCGGTCGAGGCGTTCGATCCGGCCACGAATAGCTGGCGCACCGTCGCCGCCGCCACACTGGCGCGCGGCCACCACACCGCGACCCTGCTGCCCGACGGGCGGGTGCTGGTCGCCGGTGGCGAGGTGCGCGACGGCAGCGGCCAGCGTCGCATCCTCGCCTCCGCCGAGCTCTACGATCCCGCGACGAATAGCTGGACGCCGGTCGAGGGCATGGTGACGCCGCGCACGAACCAGACGGCGACGGTGCTGCCCGATGGGCGCGTGCTGCTGATCGGCGGCGAGACGCCCGGCGCGTCGAATAGCCCCGAGGTGACGCCCTCGGCGGAGATCTTCGACCCCGTCACGGGTCGCTGGTCGTCGGGCGGCGCCCTGTCCACCGGGCGGGCCGGGCACACCGCCACCCCGCTGCCGGATAGCCGCATCATGGTGATGGGCGGCCAGACCGACGCGGTGCGCGGGGGACGGGTGGTCTTTGCCGCCGCCGGGTTCGCCGCCACGACCCCATCGCCGAGCACCGAGATCTATGATCCGGCGCGCGGCACCTGGACGCCGGTGGCCTCGCTCGGGACGCGCCGCGCCGGGCACACCGCCACCCTCCTGCCGAACGGCCAGGTGCTGGCGATTGGCGGCTACGCCACCGGCGCGGACACCCCACTCGCCAGCGCCGAGCGCTACGACCCGCTCGCCAACACCTGGACCCCGCTGAATGTCCCGACCGGGCGGGCCGGGCACACCGCCACTCTGCTGCCCGACGGCTCGCTCCTGGTCATCGGCGGGAGAAGCGGCGCGAACAGTTACCTCGGCCCGGCCGAGCGCTATGCACAGCGCGGTGCCACGCCCGCCACGCCGACGGCGATCCCCGTGCCATCGCTGGAGCCTGCGAGTCCGTCGCCGGTCGCCACGTCGGTCGCCTCACCCTCGCCGTCGGCCTCGGCCTCGCCGCGACCGTTGCCCACCGTCACCCCGACGAGCGCACGCCCGACCGGTACGACGATTCCGACCCCGTCCGGGGCACCCACGTCGCCGTCGCCGGATCCGTCGGTGCCGCCGACCGGCACGCCGACGCCAAGCCCGATCCCGCCTTCCGCGACGCCGGTGCCGCCGGCGAACACGCCGGTCCCGCCAACGTCGACCCCCGTCCCGCCGCCGACGCCGGTGCCGCCGACTGCTACGCCCGTCCCGCCGACGAACACGCCAGTCCCGCCGCCGACGCCGGTGCGGCCGACTGCCACGCCCGTCCCGCCGACTGCCACGCCGGTCCCGCCGACGCCCGTCCCGCCGACGCCGACGCCGGTTCCGCCGCGACCGGGGACGGTCTTCGGCACGGTGCAGGGGTGTTACCAGGGGAAGTGTCAGGACCTTTCCGGGGTGACGGTGAGCGCGGCGGGGCGCTCCGCGACGTCGAACGGCGGGAGCTATGTCATTCCCAATGTCCCCGCTGGTCGGGTCACGGTGACCGTCTCAGGTGCCGTCAATGCGGCGCAGGGCGCGACCGTCCTTGCTAACGGGCGGGTACAGGTGGACTTCTCGATCGATTGCAGCAACAATCCGAGTGCCTGCGGCTTTAAACCGTGAGTCGCGGCGCGGCCTGCGGCATTGGCGAGGCGCCCGCTTGGGGTCGCGGCACGGACGTATCGGCGGGGGTTCGGCGGCGCGAGCGCCCGCGATGTACAGCCACGATGTACAATTGGCTTGGCCGTCGTCATCGTGGCGGCGCAATGAACACCTGCCAGGAGCGCCGTGGATACCGCCGAGATCGAGCGCCAGGTCGCGCAGTTCGCCGCGACTTACCCCTTCGCCCTCGACCCCTTCCAGACCACCGCCATCCGCACCTTCCTCACCGGCGACTCGGTGATGGTCGCCGCGCCGACCGGGACAGGGAAAGCGCTGGCGGCGGAAACGCCGGTGCTGACGCCGACCGGCTGGCAAGCCATCGCCACCCTGCGACCTGGCGATGCGGTGATCGGCGCGAATGGTCGGCCCGTGGCCGTGCGGGGGGTCTATCCGCAGGGTGTTCGACCGGCATATCGGGTGACCTTCACCGATGGCGTCTCCACCGTCTGCGACGCGGAACACCTGTGGGCGGTCAACACCAAATGGCGGCGACACGAAAAGTTGCCGTGGCGTGTACTCACCTTGCGCCAAATCCTCGACGAAGGGTTGACCGAGAATGGCGGCAGACGGCATTTCATCCCGCTCGTGCAACCTGTCGAGTTCCCGGAAACGCAACCGGACGAAGAAGACGTACCGCTCGCGATGGCCCGGCATCGCACACGTCTCACTCAGCGCACGCTCGCGGTGAGAGTCGGCGTGTCGCAGGGGGCGATCGCCGCCTGGGAGAGCGGTCGCCGCCCGATGCCGCCCGCATTCACCTTTGGCGTCGTCGAGGCGCTGGAAGAAGCCGGCACGCGCGCGCCGCTCGATCCGTACGCCCTCGGACTGCTGCTTGGGGATGGGAACGTATCGAACGGCGTCGTGCGCTTCTCGTCGGCGGATGTCGAGATGGTCGAGAGCTTGCGCGCCCTCCTGCCAGAGGGGACGAAGCTGGTGCCCATCGTCGGCAAACCATACGACTGGATGGTGATGAGTTCATGTACCCGCTCGCGCAACTCGCTGGTCACCGCGCTGCGGGAACTTGGCTTGATGGGGCATCGAGCGGGGAGCAAATTCATCCCCGATTCGTATAAGTTCGCTCCGGTCGCCGCCAGGATCGCGCTGTTGCAGGGGCTGCTCGACACCGATGCCAGCATGGACCCGCGCGGCTGTCTGGAATACACGACCGTTTCCCCCGTACTCGCCGAGGATGTCACGTTCCTGATCCGCTCGCTCGGCGGGCGCACGCGCATTTGTACGAAGAAGACGACCGGACAACTCGCCTATCGACTGTTGGTCAAGCTTCCCGGCGGCATCGAGCCCTTCCGCTTGCGGCGCAAGCTGGCGCGGTATCAGGAACGCCCGCGCAAGCAGCCGAACCGCGCTATCGCGACGGTCGAGCCTGCTGGTGAGACCGAGATGGTCTGCATCGCCGTCGCTGCGCCCGATGGCCTCTTCGTCATCGATGGCTTCGTGGTGACCCACAACACGGTCGTGGCGGAGTTCGGCATCTACGAGGGGGTGCGGCGGCGTGGGCGGGTCTTCTACACCACCCCGATCAAAGCCCTGTCGAATCAGAAGTTCCGCGATCTGCGCCAGACCTACGCCGAAGGTGTCGGCCTGCTGACCGGCGACATCAGCGAGAACGCGGATGCCCAGATCGTCGTGATGACGACCGAGGTGCTGCGGAATATGCTGCTGCAGACCCCTGGGGAACTCGACGCGGTCGATGTGATCGTCTTCGATGAGATCCACTATCTCGCCGACCCGGAACGCGGCACGACCTGGGAAGAGGCGATCATCCTCTGCCCATCGCGCATCCAGTTCATTTGCCTGTCGGCGACCGTCTCCAACGCGGGCGAGATCGCCGCCTGGATCGGGCGCACGCATCGACCGATCACCCTGATCACCCACCTCGAACGGGCGGTGCCGCTCGCCCTCTCCTACTTCCTCGATGGCGCGGCGCGACCGGTGATCGATCACGCGGGCAAGCAGGTCGCCAGCTTCCCGCGCGTCGGCGGGGAGGTGCGGCGGCGGAACGGCGGCGGCGGGGCTGGGATGGAGCCGCAGCGGGACGAGCCGAACCCGAACGACATCGTGCGCCAATTGCGCGCCGATAAGTTGCTCCCGGCGATCTATTTCCTCTTCAGCCGCCGCGATTGCGAGCGCTACGCCGAACTCTGCGCCAATCTGCGGGTCGACTTCGTCGCCGACGCGGGGACGGCGTCGCGCGCCGCGATCGAGCGGATCCTGGAGGCCCACCTCGGGCAGATGGGGCCGAACGATCGCCAACTCGGGCAGGTGCAACTAATCGCACGGCTGGTGCGGCGCGGCATCGGCTTCCACCATGCGGGGCTGCTGCCGATCCTTAAGCAATTGGTCGAGCAGCTATTCACGCGCGGGCTGATGGGGGTCGTCTTCGCGACCGACACGCTCGCGCTCGGCGTGAACATGCCCGCGCGCTCGGTCGTTGTCGGGCGGATGTCGAAGTGGGACGGCCAGCGGACCCGCCCGCTGATCCCGAACGAATTCCAGCAAATGGCCGGGCGGGCCGGGCGGCGCGGCATGGACGCCGAGGGCCACGTCATCATCCCCTACTCGCCCTACGTCTCGTTCAACGAGGCGCTGGTGATCGCCACCGGGCCGCTCCACCCCGTCCGCAGCGCGTTCAAGGTCCGCTACAACACTGTTCTGAACCTGTGGGATCCGCCGCGCGGCGAGCGGGTGCGCCAACTCCTCGGGCGGAGCCTCGCGCAGTTCCAATCGGCCCGGCGTATCCGCGAACTGGAGGACGAGGCGTCGGCGGCCCAGGGGCGTGCCGACGCGGTGACGCGCGGCTGCCTGATCGGCCACCCCGATGGCGACGCGTTGTTACACGGCTACGGTCGGCTGGGCAAGGCGATCGATGCCGCGAACGCCAGGGAGCGTGCGGTGCTGACGGAGCTGGACGCGGCGCGCGAGGCGCTGGTGAGCGCCCCGTGGCAGGAACCGGGGCGGCAGGCGCTCCGCAACGCCTTCCGTACGCTCGTGCCCGGCTCGCTGGTCCACCTGCGCGACCAGGGGTGGGGAGCCTACCTGGGCCGGGGCAACGGGAACGGGGTGGGACTCTTCCTGCTCCTCGATACCGTCGCGTCACCCGCCACGTTCACGGAAGCGGGGACGGCCCCGGACGTGCCCCCGCCCCGGCCCGCCGCGCTCGCGATGGTGCAGGAGTATCGCCAGATCGATTATCTGACGCCACCGGGCGCGTGGGTGGAGTTGCCCCCCGAACTGATGGCGCTGCAATCGACGCGGGCCGATCTGGCATCGCTTGTCGGGGCGGCCCTGGCGCGTATCCGGGACGATGCCGCCGCGCTCGAACTCCCCGATCTCGACGCCTGGGCGGCGCGTCATCGCGAGGAGCGCGCGCGCTTCCTGGCCGAGGAGACGTCCGGGCTGGAGGAGGCGCTGGCCGAGGCGCATGCGCACGGGGTCGAGGCGACCGCGCGCCGCGAGGCCCATGTCTGCCACACCTGCCCGGTGCGGCGGGAGCATCGCACGAATCTGCGCGAGGCCGAACGGCTGGACCGCGAGCGGGCCGACCTCGACGCGCGCCTGGCCGACGAGACGAGCCGGGAAGAGGAGCGGGTCCGCTCGCTCCTGCGCGGCATCGCCAACGTCCTCCATCGTTTCGGCTACCTCCAGCGGGGCGAGCCGACGGCCAAGGCCGACACGCTGGCCGGGGTCTTCGACAACAACGGCCTGATCATCACCGAGATGCTCGACCGGGGCGCGCTCGACGGCCTGCGCCCCGCCGATCTGGCCGAGGTCTTCTCCTGGTTCGCGTTCGACCGCGACTTCCGGGGGGCCAATCGCTACCAACTCGCGGCGCACTTGGCTGAGTTGCGCGACGCGATCGACGACATCGAACGGGCGGTAATCGCGACCGAGCGCCAGAACGATCTCTTCATCTCGACCGGGTACAACGCGAGCTTCTTCGGGGTGCTGCGCGCCTGGTGCGAGGGCGCCTCGATGGGGCGGCTGACCGAGACGATCGAGTTGAGCGAGGGCGACCTGGTGCTAACGATCAACAAGACGCTCGACCTGATGCGCCAAGTCCGCTCGATGCTGGCGACGACCATGCCGCAGCACCCGCTCCGCTCCGTCCTCGCGGCGGCCGAGCGGCTGGCGTTGCGCGACATCGTGGCGCAGTCGTACACCTTCGGGTTCCTGCCGCAGTCGCCCGACACCAGCGACGCCGAGACGCTCAATCTGGCCCCTGGCGAGTTCGGCGGAGAGGCCGGGGCCGGGGAAGCGGACGAGCCGGTGGCCTAACGCGCGGGCTGGTAACCGGCACCAGGATAACGCGCGACCGGCGTTATCCTGGCGTGAGAAGGAGGGGTGACGCTGGCAGGGAAAGTGATCGTAGTGACCGGTGCGACCGGTGTGCTGGGCCGCGCGGTGATCGTGGATCTGCTCGGCGCGGGTGCCAATGTGGGGGTTGTCGGCGGGCGGGCGGAGCGGGTGGCGCATCTGCTAGATGAGTTCGCTGTCGGGGACCGCCTCGTCGGCGAGGCCGTCGATCTGACCGACGAGGAGCGGACGAGCGCCGCTGTCGCCGCCGTGGCCGCGCGTCTCGGCGGGTTGGATGGTCTGGTCGCGGCGGCGGGCGGCTTCGGCGGCGGCAAGCCGGTCCACCAGATCGCGCTCGGCGACTGGCGTGAGCAGCAAGAGGTGAATCTGACCACGGCCTTCCTCATCTGCAAGGCGGTCGTGCCGCACCTGATCGCGCGCGGTGGGGGCGCGATCGTGACGATCGGCTCGCGCCCGGCCCTGCGTGGCACGCCGAACATCGCCGCGTATTCGGCCGCGAAGGGCGGCGTCTTGCGCTTGACGGAGGCGTTGGCCGCCGAGCTGAAGGATCGGAACATCAGCGCCAACTGCCTGCTGCCGAGCACGATCGATACCCCGGCCAACCGTGTCGCGATGCCGAAAGCGGATCATGCCGCCTGGGTGCAGCCCGCCGTGATCGCGGCGGTCGCCCGTTTCCTGCTGGGGCCCGATGGCCGTATCATCAGCGGCGCGGCGCTGCCGGTGTACGGGCGGGCGTGATCGGCGCGCAGGGAGACCTTGAACGAGACCCCCGCGCTCGCGGTGAAACTCGTGCGACCGCGTAAGGGCGTTCAATCGCCCGGCCCTGCCGCAGCAGGGAGCGCCCCAACAGGCGAAGCGTGGGCGAGATAACCTCCGGGAAGCGAGTTGTCACGCGCGGCGCACCCTGCGCCGCGCCGCGCCGCGTGTCCTGCGTACCCAGCCGCACGGCCCGTTCGCGGTCGCGCAGCAAGGCGATCAGCGACCAGGGTGATACCCATCGCACGCCTATTGCCACGATCGTTGGCGACCGCTATAGGCCGCTCAACTCGCGCCCGCGTGTCAGGAGTTCCCGCACCCTGTCGGGGGTGTGGGCCTCGGCGTAGAGGCGCAGGACCGGCTCGGTACCGGAGAAGCGGATCAGCAGCCAGCTCCCGTCTTCGAGATAATACTTCAGGCCGTCGTCGTCACCCAGGCGGAGGATCGGGACGCCCGCGAGACGTTTCGGCGCGGCGATGCGGATGCGCGCGGTCACCGCGTCGCCCTGCTCCTGGCGGCAGGGGATGTCGAGGCGTTCGTAGGCCCAACTGCCGACGCGCGCTTCGAGCGCGGCGATGGCGTCGTCGAGGTTGCCGCCGCGTTGCACGAGCAGATCGAGCAGGAAGAGGCTTGAGATGATGCCGTCGCGGTACGGGAGATGGTGGCGGAAGGCGAAACCCCCGGTCTCCTCTCCGGCGATGATCGCTTGCTGCTCCTGAAAAACCGGGGCTATCGCGGTGAAGCCGACCGGCGTCTCGAAGACCGGCACGCCGAAATCCTTGGCCAGGATGTCGATCATCGCCGTGCCATTGAGCGACTTCACGATCGGGCCAGTCCAGCCGCGCACTTCCAGCAAGTACAGGGTGAGCAGCGCGAAGATCGTCTGGCCGTTCACGTAGGCCCCGCCGCGCCCGATGACGCCGACCCGGTCGGCGTCGCCATCGAGCGCCAGGCCGATCGCCGGGTTCCCATCCTGCACCACGCGGGCCAGCCGGGTCAGGTTGGCGGCGATCGGCTCGGGGCCGCGAATGCCGGGGAACAGCGGATTGGCCGCGCTGTTGATCTCGATGATCTTGGTCGTCCCCTCGGCGAAGAGCGCCGGGAGGAGTCCGGCGCCGGAGCCGTACATCGCGTCCACCGCGACGGTCAGCCCGGCCCCGCGCAGGGCTTCCAGATCGAAATGCTGGCCGAGTCCTTCCAGGTAACTGTCGAGCGGATTGATCCGGTCGAGGTTGCCGTCATCCTCCGCCGCGTCGAGCGCGCGGCGTGGCGGCTCGCCGCCGCCCGCCTCGCGCGCCGCCAGACGATCCTCCACCCGTTGCAGGAATGCCGCCGACGCCGGTGCGCCCGTCCGGGCGTTGATCTTGATGCCGTTGAAATGCGCCGGGTTGTGCGAGGCGGTGATGATCATCCCGCCATCGGCCCCGCGCTCGACGATCGCGTGGCTGACCGCCTGCGAGGGCACGGCGCGGTTGCAGAGACAGACATGGATATCGTGGGCGACCAGCACCTCTGCGGCGGCGGCGGCAAATCGTGCCGAGCCGAAACGGGTGTCGTAGCCGACGACAAGCGCGGGCGTGGCACCCTCGCTCGCCTGCTCGGACAGTTCGAGGGCCAGCGCTTCGCTGACGCGACGCACGGCGGCGAAGGTGAAATCCTCCGCGATGACGCCGCGCCACCCGTCGGTCCCGAAATGCGGTGTGTCGGCCATCCTCACCCCGGTCGCATCGTGTCCCGTGTGTCGCTAGCGGTCTCGGCAGCCTTTAGCGGGGAAGATCCGCGTCCAGGTGCGATCTGGTGCCCCGCGATCGGCGTGATCATACCCCGTCGGCACGGCATATCCCAGGGGGGAGTGGCGACAGCGCTGGCAGACGCTGACGGGGTATAGCCCGACGCGCGACATCTCGCCGACCGGTGCGCTGCGCGGCCCAAGGCTACCATAGCGCCATGCGCCGGACAAGCATGTACGGGGCGAAAACGGGGGGAATATTGGGTGAGCCGTGCTGTTGCGGCGGGAGAGGTGGTGCGCGGTCGGGAGGTTCAGAGGCGGTTGAGGCGGTCGTCGAGCCAGGAGCCGAAGAGGCGATCTGCGAGCCGTTGCCAGCCGCCCGACTCGGTCCCCTCGGCGGCACGCACGCTGGGTTCGGCGCTCTCCCGCCGGGCCGACCCCGTACGTTCATCGCGTCCGCTCGCCGGATCGACACCTTTTGCCACGGACGGGTCAAGATCAAGGGTGGCGAGGTCGGTGTACAGTTCGACGGCCGACTTGGGGCGCGGCACGGGGGCAGCGGCGCGGCTGGCGGCCTGTTCCGCCGCGATCACCTCGTAGGGGGGACGGCCCGCGAGATCAACGCGGGGCGTGAGTTGCCACTCGCGATACGCCTGCTCGAACCAGCGGCGACGCCCGGCAAGATCGAGCGTTGTGCCGGGCGGCAGGCTCTGGAGCGCGCGCGAGCAGCCACGGACGAGGTAGACCGCGAGTTCGGTGGTGAGACGTTTCTCCTGCGGCCCCATCGGGTCCTCCACCGCGCTCCAGCTCGTCGGGGGCGCATCCTGCTGCTACGCGATACCGTGGGGTATCGTAGCACGCGGGCAACGCGCTTTGCCAACGACCAGAACGCGCGGCACGCGCCGCCGGTGCGGGGCGCTCACCGAACGTCTCGCATCCGCACACGCGACCGCCGGGGCGGGTCGACCCTCGTGCCGCCCGCTACGGCAGGCGGACGCTCAGGAGTCCTTCGTCGGTCAGCAAGTAAGCGGTATTCGTCGCCTCGTCGATCGCGATCTCGCGCGCGCCGCTGAACGACTTGGCCCCGTCTGCGGGCTTGAAGACGCCGAGTTGCGTCCCGTCGCGACCGAGGCGGATGATGCGCCCCTCGCGCTGATCGGCGATGTAGAGCCATTTTCCGTTGGTGGCGGTGGTTATGGCGGCGGCACCCGCCAGGGGCGGTACCACGGTCGGCGCGTGTGTGGCCTTGATCTCACCCTGATAGAGGTCGAGTACCCGCCCATCGGCGAGGAGGGCGTAGATGTCGGTGTCGATCGTCATGTCGATCGCGGCGGTCAGGCCGACGTTGGTCTTGCTGCTCGACCAAGGTTGGGGAGCCTGATTGTAGGCCCCAGCAGCATATTTCACGATCTGGCCGCGCTCGGCTTCAAGGAAATAGAGGTTACCGCCGAAGCTATCCACCGCAGTCACTTTCCGCCCGCCAGCGGACAACGGCAGGGGCGACCAATTCCCGGCCCCGTCGCGCACGAAGCCCTGGGTCTCGGTGTAGGCGAAGAGGCTATCGACTCGCCAGGCGATCCCCAGGATGGCGCTCACCCCGACACCGGACAGGGTGTCGCCCTTCGCCAGGATTTTTGCCAGCGCCCCGCGCCCGTCGACCCCGTAGACGGTGCCGTTGTGGAGGACGAACTGCTTGCCGTCCCCGACGACGATCTGCGGTCGGGCGACGGCGTTTGCCGCGCCGGTCGGCAGCGGCGCGAGGAGCTGGATCGCGGTGGTGGGCAGGCGTTGCACCCCGTCCACCTGATCGAGCGCCGCCGCGAGCGCCGCCCCTTCCGCCGCGATCCGTTCCGGGCGTCCGGGCTTGTCGGCGGCGGGGATCGCCGACAGTTGTGTCGGCAGGGCGAGCAGTTGCAGGTGCGCCGCCTGTCGATCGGGCGAGGACTGCGCCGCCACCCGTGTATCGGTAATCGTCGCCAGCGCCGTGTCGAAGCGCGCCCGTTCGGCGGTGATCTGGTAGTTGCGCAGGGAGAGGAGGAGCAAGGCGACCAGGATGACGATCCCGCCAAGGACCAGGAGTGGCATCTTGCCCCCCAGCGGCAGGCCGCCCGAGCGGTAGCGCACGAGTCCAGCGAGCGGCCAGATGCGGTTGCGGCTGCGATCGAGATAGCCAACGCCCCGGCGTCGGCCACCGGGCGGGCTGATCCGCTCGGCGATCGTCCCGAGCACCAGGAGGGGCAGCGTCAGCAGGGAGCCGAGTACCTGGCGCGGACTCGTGCGGCGGGGACGGCGGGGGGCGGCTTCCTGACGGCGCGCATACGGGTCTGCGTCGTCGTCGTCCGTGTCCCCGTCGTCCTCAGCGCGCTCTTCACGCTCGATGGCCCGCTGTGGCTCGTCGCGGACCTCGCCGTGGTGGCGCTCCTGCTCGCGATATGCCGGGGACGGTTCGTCGTCCCAACCGTCGTCGTCATCCGTCTCGGCGGGGGCGACAGTGTCCCGCGCGTGGTTCGGGCGCAGGCTGAACGCGGAGATCGGGCGTCCGTCGTCGTGGTCGTCTTCCAGGGCTTCGCGGAGCGCCACGCCATCCTCGCGATCCTGCGCTGCGTTCGACGGGGCCTCCGGGGGCACCTGGCGCGGGCGAGCGCGGCGCGGCCAGGGGAGGCTGCTCGCACGCTCGCGCAGGCCGCGCAGGCCGCGCGCGAACCAGCCGCCTGCACCAGTCTCGCCCGCGTCATCCCCCTCCTCGGGGCGGTCCTCCCACGCCGCGCGTGTCGCGGGGTCGGTCGTGTCACCGCGCGCGTCGTCGGCCTCATCAGCGTTGCGGGCATCGTCGGTGACGAAGGGCGCGACGGTCGTCGCGTAGGCCGCCGTGAGTCCGTGCCGGTCGGCCAGTTCGGCCAGGAGCGCGATCGCCGCGTCCGGATCGGTGCCGAGGAGCGGGCCGAGCGCTTCCGGTGACGCCGACTCGGCGAGGAGCCGCGCGAGATTGGACGTACAGAGGGTCAGGAGATCGCCGCTTTCCAGGGTGGCCCGGAAGAGGAGGGGGGCGACCGTTTCGGTCGCGCCGAGACCCTGGCGATCGTCGCGGGCGTGCGGCTGATAGTCGCGCTGCCAGCTGGCGAGTTCGGGCAGGGCGATCGGTGTCCCACCCTGCGAGAGGAGCAATTGTGTCGGTGGCACCTGGCAGATCAGGACCTCATCGTCGCGGACGATCAGGCAGCTCACGCCCAGGATGACGCGCCGACCCGGGGTCGTGGTGAGGTTCTGCCGGTAGAGGGCGAGGTTCGCCGTATCGAGCGCCATGGTGAGTGCCGTCGCCGGGTCCTGGTGCTTGCTTGAGCCATAGATGTCGCGGATCGCCGCGAGTACGCCCGGACCGATCGCCGGGATACGCGGGACCGCCCCGACCGGCTCGGCGATGAGGTAGAGGCGATCGGGCGGTGCCGCCGCGCCCCGACGTGCCACGGTGCCGACCAGGATCCAGCCCCCGTGCGTCTCCCCTCCCGCAAGTGGGGTGGTGAACTGTGCCTGACCGGGTGCGACCGTCGAGATTGTGGCGCGCTCGCGGCTGATTGTCATGGCGTCCCCCTGCACGTTCGCCCCAGACCGCCGACAGTGCGGGCGCTGCCCGCCCCAAATCGTGAGGATAGCGAAACACGGCACGGGTCATGCCCACGCCGCGCCTCCGTCCCAGCGACGGATGATGTACGTACAGTATAGCGGTCTTTCTGGCTGCTGTCGAGTGATGATGCCCTGCATGGCGCGTACGTACGCGCCATGCAAGGCATACGTACGCTGCGCTGCCGTTAGTCCAGCGCTGAGCCGACGGCATAATCGGTGCCGGTCGGCAACAGATCGCTCAGTTGATCGACGAGTTGGGGTTCATCCAATTCCCGCGCCAGCGTCAGCGCCTGGCGCAAATGCTGCTGGGCCTCGGTCGGCTGCTGAAACTGGAGGATACGCCCGAGTTGGAGGTGGGCCTGGAGCTTCCCGGAGGGGTCGTCGCGCTGCTCGGCGTTCGACAAGAGCCGACGGTAGCTGACGGCCGATTCCTCCCAGCGACCGAGTTCTTCCTGCACCGCCGCCAGATCCTGCAGGGTCTTGGCGGTGAGGCGGGGATCGTCGATCGCGCCAACCAACGCCGCCGCCGCCATGATCTGCCCCACCGCGCCCTCGCGGTCGCGTCGCGAACGCAGGAGCGCGGCGAAGCGGCGATGGGCCTCGACCTGCCCGCGCTTGTCGTCGAGTCGCCGGGCGAGGGCCAGCGCCTCATTGAAGGAGCGCTTGGCGTCGTCATAATGGCGCAGATCGCCGTACGTACGCCCGAGCAGGGTGTGGTAACGAACCGCCTCGAGTCCGTCCCCGGTCAGCTTGCTCAATTCCAGCGCCTGATCGTAGTACTCCAGGCCGCGACGGGGCTGGCCGCCGTCGCGCAGGAGGGTGCCGAGGCTGCCGAGGACATGGGCCTCCAGCGTCCGATCGCCCAGGCGGCGGGTCGCATTCAGGGCGTCGGTGTAGCGTTGCACCGCCTCGGTGTTGTCGCCGCCGTACCAGGCGCAGCGGGCGAGATGGGTCAGCCAGATCGCGCCCGCCGCCTCGTCGCCGAGCCGGGCGCTCAAATCGAGCGCCGCTTCGAGGGCGACGGTCGCCTCGACCGGGTCGCCGATCTCCGTGAGCAGGGTGCCGAGCCGCCCCAAGGCGTCGTGTTCGAGTCGCCCGCCCGGCTCGGCGGTGCGCACGATCACCAGGGCGTCGCGCGAGGCATCGACCGCCTCCTGCTCGCGCCCGAGTTCGAGCAGCGCGACCGCCAGATCGAGCAGCCAGAGGACTTCCTGCGCGGGCAGCGCGCCGTCGGAGAGGAGCAGTCCCTGGCGGGCGTAGTCGGCCGCGTCCTGCCAGTCGCCCGCCTCGATGCCGAGGGGCACGAGGCGCGTCAGGATACCGATTTGCCCCTGACTCTCCTCGCCGGTGAGGACGAGGGCGCGGCGATAGGCCGCAGACGCTTCCTCGGTGCGCCGCAGATCGCGCAGCAGATCGCCGAGCAAACCGGCCAACTCGGCCTCGATCCGCCGATCGGTGCCCGCCTCCGCGAGGGCCAGCCCGCGTTGCACGGCGTCGAGCGCGGCGGCCGACTTGCCGCCGATGAGGTAGAGTTCGGCGGCACGGGTCAGCGCCTCGACCTGACCCTCGGGTTGCCCGGCGGCCCCGGCCACCCGCACCGTGCGCTCGAAGGTTTCCAGGGCCAGATCGGGCCGCTCGACCTCGCGATAGATGTCGCCGAGCGCGAGCAACGATTCCACATCGATCGCGGAATAGCCGCCCGATTTGGCCCCCTCGACCTGCTCCTTGTAGAGGGCGATCGCCTCGTCGTAACGACCGCCTTGCGTGTACAACTGGGCCAGAGTGGAGAGGGCGACTTTCTCGCCGCGTCGATAGCCGGATTTTCGAGAAGCTTCCAATGCCTCATGCAAGACGCTCATCCGCCCGGCGCTATCCGGGGTCAGGTCGGCCAGTCGCAGCGCGCTGTCGACTTGCACGCGCCGGAACCCTTTCGCCTTGGCGGCGGCATAGGTGAGCGAGGCGAGAATAAAGGCGAAGCCGCGCTGATTCACGGGCAGATCGCCGATGCGCTTGTCGAGGCTGGCGAGTTGGCTGTCGGCCAGATCGCGCAACTCGCGCGTCTCCTCGACCCGCGCCGCCGCCTGCTCCAGTGTCAGTTTCCCCTTTTGCACCTGCACGCTCAAGGAGTAGAGGGGATGACCATCCGTGCCGTATGACGACCGTGTCCAGCGCGCGAACAATTCGTGCCTCCTCGCTTGTTCCGCGCCGCCCCCACCCGTCCAGGCATGGTGTCGGCGGACGTCGGTACGCCTCGACGGGAGCAACTGCGCAATAATCTCGCCGTCTGTCGCGCTAGCATACCACAGAATCGGGCGACCCGAAATTATTCTAACATAGTTGTTCGATACATTGTGTACGGACGAGCAATTGTCGGTCGTTGGTCGTCAGTCGTCAGTGGGGATGAGTCGATAGTCGGTGGTCGATGGTCGGGAGTCGTGCAGGGATGCTCCATAAAGTGCGGCGCTACTGTTGAGCGGCGGAGTGGGGTTTCTCTACGGGGTCGGTAGAACACGGTATACTGGCCGCGTTGACGCGATGGAGATGTGCCTGCCCTAGGCAAAGCCTCTCGCGTCGTGGAAGCAGTGAGACGGTGACGGCGGTGACGGCTCCCACGCGCGACCTTGAGGGGCGGTGCATCCTCTCCAAATGCGAGGGGGTCGGGGATATTCGAGCCATCGGTCGCCTGGCGCGGCGCGAACAGTCGAGGTATGGGGGAAATGTGTGAGTGCGGTGCCGTCATTTGCGGCGCGAGTGCGCGCCGCCGCCGAGCGGAATAACAGCCTGGCGTGCGTCGGGCTCGATCCGCATATCGAACGCTTCCCGTCGGCGCTGCAAACGCGCGCGCGGCACGACCTGGCGGGCGCGATTGTGGAGTTCAACCGCGCCATCATCGATGCCACGGTTGATCTCGTCTGCGCCTACAAGCCGAATCTCGGCTTCTACCTGGCCCACGGGCTGGCCGGGATGGAGGCGTTGGCGCGCACCCGCGCCGCGATCCCCGCGCATATCCCGGTCATCCTCGATGCCAAGGTGAACGACATGGGAAATACCGCCGAAGCCTACGCGGTCGGCTACTTCGATCACTTCGGCTTCGACGCCGTGACCCTCAGCCCCTATCTCGGGGCCGACACCCTGCTACCCTTCCTGGCGCGACCGGGGCGTGGCATCTTCATCCTCTGCCGCACCTCGAATCCGAGCGCGGGGGAGCTACAAGATCTCGCCGTGCTGCCGTTCGGCGCTGGGGAAGGCGGGCCGAATCTGACCGGATCGTTGCCGCTCTACCAGCGGATGGCACAGCAAATCGCCGCCTGGGCCGAGCGGTTCGACGCGTCGGGTGCCTGCGGTGCCGTGACCGGCGCGACCTACACGCAGGAGTTGGCGACCGTGCGGGCGATCCTGCCGCGCGCGCCGCTGCTGATCCCCGGTGTGGGTGAACAGGGTGGCTCGGTGGGGGAGGCGGTGCGCGCCGGTATCGACGCCGAGGGTTTCGGGGCGATCATCACCGCCAGCCGCAGCATCACCTACGCCTCGGGCGGGGCCGATTTCGCCGAGGCGGCGCGTGATGCCACCGTCACCTTGCGCGACGCGATCAACGCCGCCCGACCGCGCTGACGCGCCATGTCGGCGGATGCACATCGGCTCCCGGCGCGAAAGGCGCGCGACGAGGGCGTGTGGCTAGACCGATGAGGCCAGGAAGCGCTGAAGCAGGAAGAGCAGGATCAGGACAACGGTCGGCGAGAAGTCGACCATGCCGGTGGAGGGCATCAGGCGACGGATGGGGGCGAGGATCGGATCGGTCACTTCCACCAACGTCCTGGTGATCCTGTTGCTGCCCGTCCGGTCGATCAGTTGGGCCACGAGACGGGCCAGGAAGAGGAGTTGGACAATCTTGATGAAGATATTCAACAGGCCGAGTAACTGTGGGGACATGGTAGCGGTACTCCGTTGCGATGTCCCTCGCCGCAGCCATTGCCGCAAAGGATGATCCAGTATTAACCGTGATTGCTAGTGGGCGTTGGTGATAGTGGCGGCGAGGAGCGAGGCATGGAGCTTGAGCAGGAGGCCGGGGTTGGCGCGGGCGCGCAGGCGCTGCACGCCCATCGCCTCCAGCTGGCTGAACA